>Ga0126342_10002465_pt1 | contig 28897 bp, 27 predicted proteins | sample Cyp1metagenome_FD_92528 | JGI IMG/M metagenome (GOLD analysis project Ga0126342, IMG submission 92528) | Coral microbial communities from Lord Howe Island, Old Settlement Bay, Australia - Cyphastrea 1 metagenome | ecosystem: Host-associated > Invertebrates > Cnidaria > Coral ... | reverse complement strand
TAAATGTAGAGTAGAGAGTGGTTTTTTGTTTGGGGGGGGGTGGCTGGGTTTTAGATTTTTTTTTTTTTTTGGGGAGTGGTGTTTGATTTATGGGGGGGGGGGTCTATTAATCCTCACTTGACATTATTAGCTATGGGAATTTTGTGACATTGTGATTTATTGATGGAGATATAGTATGGTTGGTGGATTTGGAACATGGTTTTTATGACTTTCCATATATTGGGAATAATTAATCATCCCAACTGACGAACTCATATTTTTCAGAGGGGTAGGTCAACCACCAACCAGAGGAGGAAACTGTGACTTGAGCTGATGAATCATGGGAATATGATGTTTTTTTTTGGAATAATTATGGGATATTGATATCAAATCAACCAACCAAACATTATGGTAGGAGGAAGAGGAAACTGTGACCTGGTTGGCATTTGGGATGCTACATATGCAAGAAGCAAGGCTCGGGAAAGTATGGGAATATTGGGATTATTGGGAATAACTATGGTAGGAGGGAGAGGAAACTGTGACTCGCTTGGCTATGTTTAAGGAACGGGAATATTATGGGAATATTTGGCGGAATCTTGTGGAAATAGCATCCAACCAACTTAAAGAAGAACGGGAAGCTGCCAAGTTGTTGGGGAGATCAAACTATGTTGTTGGCCTTGAGACAACTCAACTACCCTCTGGTAATTCAACATAGCTATTGAAAATTGCCATTTATAGTGGATTTTCCCATTAAAAATGGTGATTTTCCATAGCTATGTTAAATTACCAGAGGGTATCCATTCTTTCTGAAGTCCGGCTACAGAAGAACATCACCACGCAGCAAACACAGAAAACCCCTGAAGATGCTGCGGTTGTTTGTTGTGACTTGCGCGCTCAGGTAAAGCAGTTGGAAAGTGAAGGCGAGTTTGCCTTGCTGTCATCTTGAAGGATGAGCAGATTCCATGACTAGCTATGAGTATTTGTAATCCACATAAAGCATGGTCCTAATCAGCAAGAGTTTCCCTCTGAAGAATGGTTGCATGTGATGAAATATCATTTGTAGCAGGGATTGGGATTATTATAGGATTGTCCCCACCCACTTTGTGGTCTTCAATGTCAAAGCGGTTGTTTCTCTGTAGGTCGTCCTTCTAATCACTGGGGTTAGCTGCTGGCTTGCCACAGGACAAGTGGTACGATTAGTATGTTGCAGAATTGTAGATTCACCAGTCATTCAATGATCAAGAAACTCAATTGCGGATTTATAGAAAACACATAATTTATTATAATTCACACTGTCTACCAAGAACTTTCCGTTCATTCTTCAGGATGCAGCCGATGTACATAGATTGATGTACCTTGCGTCGCGCCTGGAGCCAGTGAAAAAGGGCACTTTTTGAGTTCCCAGCAGTAGGTCTAGCGCTGCAAGCGCTGCTGTGGCGTTTCTGATTTGGAAGGGTTCAGAAATTGTGATGTGGTTGATACCATCTTGTTATTTAACATAGCTATGGAACATGGCCCATTTATAGATGATTTTCCCAGTAAAACCTCCATTTATGGTGGGGATTTTCCATAGCTATGTTAAATAACCAGATGGTACTTAGGAAACTGTTGATTTTGGAGCCCTGATTGCATGAAAAAAATGATGCTTCTGTTGCTGATTCTGAAACCAGCACTGCAGACTGGCTTGTGATTCCTCGTAGTCACAAGGCTTGTTGCATGGTTCCATCCCCATGTTCTGCGTCTTGTATGCTCAACAGTACTACTTGATTTCTTAGCTCTACGTACACCTTCGTTTTTTGAACCTCGCACGTCGTTGTGTGCATCATCTCTAGAGTGAACTTTCCCAACACCTGCGACTTTTAAGTTCGATCTGGGAATAGTTGGCTCGTCCATCCCAAACTAGGAGAGCGACTGGTTAAATATATGACATCCGCCATCCCTGGTAACATGCAGTGATTATCACACAGACCAAACGCGGATGTTCCACAAGTCAGCATAACTTGCTATTTCTGATTGGTTTGATATTGCGGTTTTGGCGGTCTTATAATCATCCCCATGAGCAACATGGAATCTCAGCGTCCATTATGTCTTTTCTTCAGTTCAACATTCCCGTTGCCTTCTTCGCGCTCTTATGAAGGCAGAGAAAGTCCTCGTTCTTCCAGAAAAATATATGGTCAACTCCCATTTTCATATGGTCAACATTGTCAACATCAGCATTTTTAGAAAAAGAAGTTATATGGTCATATGGTCATATGGTCAACATCCCCATTTTTATGGTCAGAAGTTACCCAAACTTTTCTCCATTTTCTGTTGGTTGATGTCCCACTATCGTCCCATCACCCATTTCTGTTGAGTAACTCACCATTTTTGATGCTGAAAAAAATCCCACGATTCCACGATCCAACGTTGAGAAATCACCATGGGAAATCACCATGGAAATCCCGCGACATCCCACTTTTTTCCATGGTGTTGATGGTGTTGACGGTGAAAATCCCATAAACACCATGAAATCCCATTAGAATCATATTATAATCCATTAAATCCCATTAAATGGTGAAAATCACCATTATAATCCCATGAAATCATATGAAATCACCATTTTTCATGGTCAAATCACCAGATTTCGATTGGTTCCCCAGCAACATCCACCGGGTCTTCCGTTCCGTGCAAGGCCCCGGATGCACCTTGGATCCTGTCCACGGGACGTGCGCGGCACTGGCCGAAGGCGTGGCCATCCACCATGGATTTCTGGGGTGTTTAATCAGACATGACTAGAATATGATTGTATATGATTTATATTGATTTATGTGGTCTAGGGTGGATCTTAATATATTAATATATGTTCTATGATTTTGATTGTCTTCTTTAATGTTTTAGACTGTACATAACCTAATGTAGATCAACCCAGAGCATATAATATCTACGCAGATATTTATTTATTTATCCATGAGTAGTTGTCTAAAAAATAATCTATGGATGGATAGATAAATGGACATATAATGAATTGAATAGACAGTTAGATGCATGACGGTTGACCTTGACATGTTTCATAATTGCAAGGTGGTTTTCCCAAGTTATGAGCTGGTTTATCACCCCATCTAACCCTTATGTATATATAATATACATATCTATCTACAATGGACCATGAACCCTAGTTAACCTATGTATAAACAGACTTACCTAACTCTGGGGTATGACCTTGTAGGTGGTTTTATATTACACTATATATAGATCACTATAGATCAGCCCAGAAAATAGAAATTAAGATGACGCATCAGTTGTTATGCTCGTAATCAGACATACTGTAAATATCATAATGAACCTCAATTATGACATACCATATACAGTAGAATAAACGTGCAGTTGCGTCATATTTTTGGGTACGGTGTCATTCATAGGTACGCAACATCAAGCATGGGTTTAAGTTGAAGCCCCATTGAGTGGCATGTTTGGGTAGCAGATTAGGATGCCCCATCGTCATGAATCCTGGGTATCATTGGTTACGACATTGCAGTGAAGCGAGACATGACGATGGGTGAAACTGGCTGGTTGGTGGTTTTAAACATTTATTATTGTCCATTTCATATATGGGATGTCATCCTTCCCATTGACGAACTCTATCATTTTTCAAGATGGTTAGCCAGCACCACCAACCAGCTATTATTAACCATCATTAACCATATAATAACCATATATCAACCATGGTATATACTAACTAATAATGTGGTAGACCCAAGAATCATTCATCCCCAAGTTGTTCCCGGAAATGTTTCTCTTTCAGCCCATTGTTGGGCTCCCTGTCTTTGCGGCGAAGACGAAGACACGGAAGACACGGAAGACACGGCTTTGACCTCCGGAAAGTTAAAACGCGATGAAAATGGCATTCGGAGGGGCGACACAGAAATCTATGGGCGTCAGTGAATGACACTTTTACTGCTTGGTGGTTTGGAAGATTTTTAACTATGGAAAATCACAATTTTTAATAGGTAATTCACATTAATTCACCATAATTATCTGATTGGTGGTTTGGAACATTTGGCTTTTATGACTTTCCATATATCGGGAATAATTAATCATCCCAACTGACGAACTCATATTTTTCAGAGGGGTAGGCTCAACCACCAACCAGTTTAGGTATGCTACCTTTGCCAACTTGAGATTCACGAGTTTGTCGTCTATGGCAATGAGATCAATGTATCCGTCATGCGTCTGAGGACCATCTCTTGCAGGTATCAAACAATGATAGGTATGAGGCTACTATCCGATGCACAATGAGAAATGTCACTTTTATAGTTGGTAAACCAAAAAAAAACTGCTTTTGTAACATATTGAAATGTTAAAATTGTGCATATGTGCTTAATACTATCCCAACATATATAACGCAAGAATTTGGCAGCATTGTTTGGACTAGCGGGTTTCAGGGACATTTCAGCAACAACCAAGCGGTTTGTTTGGAAATGACACTAAAGATCAAGCATTTGATCATCTACATTTGAAGATTTGGAAACCAATATTGACTTGGTGATCGAGTTTGAGGGAGACCCAGAGCTGCATTTGATGCTTTCTTTGAACGTATTGAACGTATTGCCAATCCACATCACTAGTCTGACTGGATAAGTGACTGTGTCCAGTCATTCTTCACCCTTGGGCCAGTCATCATGCTCGGGAGCCTCCAGTCATCTACCATGGCCATGGTTCCAACGGCCACGTTTAATAGATAAATCAGCTACACATGGGTAATTTGTGTCCATCGCTATGTTAAATCATTGGAGTATGTCCAATTCCAGTGAAACATCCCACAAAAAGTGGTGGATTCATGTTGGATTTTCATGATTTTCATGGTGATCTCCCATAAAAATGGCTGGTGAATGTTGATTCCATTCCCATTCTCTGGCCATTTTTAGGGTAAAAACCTCTCCTTTCTGACTGCAGCCTGTCGAACAACGCGAGGCCAGGGGCGTCTTCCTGAGCAAGAGTAAGGACAGCCATGGATCTACCCTCTGGTTATGTCTAACAGGTTGCTATTGAACATGGCCCAGTTGAAATAGTGGATTTTCCCATGAATAGCATGGAGGATCTTTCCAGTTCGCTATTTTGACACAACCAGAGGGTAAATGGATCTTAAATAGTGGAATTTCCAGCCTTTGATGAAATAATCCGGATTTTGATGGTGGATGTAATGGAATGATCTAAATGGGAATATGTCATGGGGAATATCATGGATGTAATGATGGGAATATCATGGGGAATATGTCATGGGGAAGAATATCATGGGGAATATGTAATATTATGTAATGATCTAAATGGGAATATCATGGATGTAATGATCTAAATGGGAATATCATGGATGTTATCCCATGATCTAAATGGGAATATCCGGATGATCTAAATGATGTAATGGTGGATAAACCGGATGTTGACATCTTTGAATCTTCCCATGACATCTTCCCCTCGATTTCCCATGATCTTTCGGCCCCGCTTCGCATGCTTCGCCAGGAGCTGGCAGCGTGGATCAATGACGAGAACCACTTGCGCTTTGGCCGCGGATGTTTATCTGGATGTAAGCTTAACCAGAATGGGATACATGTGGACTCGATTGGGTGTATATATATAATATATTATATACACACATATTTAGTGAGTATACAATTACATATAAAATGGGATGTATCACTGTATCACCAGCTAAGATGATATCTGGAAGCAAAAAATGGTGGTGAATGTCATTTAAACCAACATCCAAGCGCCAGAATTCAGAAGGCGCACCTGAGGCGCTTGATCGTACGCAGAGCAGCGGACTTGAAGGTGCCCTGTGGATCCGATAAAAATCCTATGGTAATTTGTTAAGTGGAAGAAATGGTCTATTTATGTCCATTTTATGAAGGATTTCACCGAAATTTGGTAATTTTCAAGAGCGATGTCAAAAATTACCAGAGGGTAATTGCGAGTGGATAACTTAGATAAGACGTTTGGATGCCCAAGTTTGTGGAAGAGATCGTTTTTTTGTTCTAATTTCTGAAATAGTCCATCCATTCGTCCTTGAGACAGTGATGCTGACTTGAAACCACCAAGCTACGAGTTGCCAAGCCGATGGTAGCTGCATGATTCCCTGACACTTGGCGGAAAAACAGATCCAGACTTAGAGAACTATGGTGCTAATGGAACAGAGAAAATCAAAACAAATCTAAAATAGGGTCATCAATAACAACTATGGTGCTCTATTGTGCCATCAACTATTGGTTGACTCTTTCCAAAACAACAAAATGGTGCTAGCATTTTCAGTTCGATTATAGAAAAACAAGCAAGCAAGGGACTTGGATGATTTTTTTTTATTTCTTCAATGATCATTACCCTCTGGTAATTTAACATAACTATGGAAAATCACAATTTTTAATGGGAAAACTCACTATAAATGACCATTTTCAATAGCTATTTTGACATAACCAGAGGGTAGTTGGATGGTTCACCTGGAACAGATGTTGCCATGCTGGTGAGGCGGCCGTGGAGCTTCTCTATCGAGCAGAAGAGGTTTTTTTCGGGTGAAAAAAGGGATCACATGGAGGCTGTTAAAAAGCAACAAAGGTGATGGAAGCACCACAAAATGGGGAAAAATCACTTATCACATCTTATCATATCTTATCACATCTCATCACATCTTATCATATTTATCATTTTCTGGTGGGAGCTTTCCAGATGCTTCAACCATGGCTGATCAAAAGACCCTATGGCAGGATGATCTCCAATCGCCATGATGGAGATGTCGTCGCGACAAAGGGAAAGCAACAACCCTATTTTTGACCGGTCCTTCAAGCAGAGATTTTTGGCACATGTTTTTTTTGTTACACCGAGTTATACCCTATCCATTTTGTCCATGTTATCCATTTGCAAAGCAAACATGGTCTTGGAAAATCTCCCGCTTTATCTATAGCGTTTTTTGATCCTGGCAACACATGACAATACTCATCTTCCATCGTGAGGTTCCCTAATTGTGAAACAACACTAGTCCACTTGGCCCTTGCTCAGGTGGCTACCTTGGATCAGTGATTGTTGATGATTTTGTTGTTGCTTCATGATGGTTGGTTCTTGATTTTGGTGGTTGATGACTGTTGCCAACGTTTTTTTGGTTCTTGATCTTTGAATATCTTTGATTGATGATTGGATATGATTGGTGTTAGTCGACTATCTATGTGGTAGCCCTGATTCTTGTTGCTATCCCCCCTATCCCCATTTTTGCCGATTCATTCTCCCAACCACTGGGAGTTGATCGATCTCAGTTTCGTTGATCTGCCAATAACCCTGTGAGGGAGAATCTCGATGGCAATAACGAAACTGATCAACAGTTTCAGATATCAGTTTCGTTATCTGCATGTACTGCCGTCCGGCAATAAAAGATGGCAATGGACAATTCCATACAATTCCCCAATTAGTTCGACGATTTTCACAGCAATAATCCTCCATGCACCTTCGGGGATTTCCCAGCCATGTTTGATTGCCAAAGGGTATATGTCCCATCGACATCCCCATCATATATCCCATGAAATCCCTGTTAGTGATGGTAAATGTCCCATTCTACAATCAAAACCAATGGTCCAAATCAGCCCAAAAACCCCCCAAAAAAAGCCATTCAAAAAAAACCTCTATCCCATCTCATTACATTAGTTGGTAGATTCCCCATGGTTCCCAGCCTTTGGAGGCCCTGTCATCATCTTTGGCCAAACAGGGGCATCACTTTGCTCGAAGCGAGCGTCACTTGGCATGGTGGGGCTCGGTGCATCAGGGTAGCCTCTGGTGATTTAACGACCGTGGTCCACTGGGGTTTATGGGGGATATACATCGAACTAGTTCGATGGGTGTATAAATCAACTAGGAAAAAAAAGGGACCACCTCGGAGCGATGGATGGCATCTTGTAGATGAATTTTCCTATCAGAGATGGTGATTTCCCATAGCTATGTTAGTTTACTGAAGGGTACCCGTGATGCTGTTTGACTTTAGCCTTGAGGCATTGAAGCCAGATCTCATGGCATTTCCAGAGCCACCGGTTCCGGTGAGCGTGGGTAAGCTTCAATATGTTGCTGTCAATGAGGATATTTGAAAGGACTAAGCCATCTAAGTTGTCTAAGAAATGCAGGGTGTCTAAGATGTCTAACCATCTGTTGTCTGGTTGGTGGTTTGGAACATGGCTGGATTATTTTTCCATTCAGTTGGGAATGTCATCATCCCAACTGACTTTCAGTCCATCATCTTTCAGGACGGGGTAGGCTCAACTTCAACCACCAAGCAGTTGTCGTCTGGCAGTACCCTCCAGGGCGAATTCTTTGACCTTGGTGGGTCTCGGACCACCAATCTTCATCTCTGTCAAGCTTTTTCTCAAAACTAATGAATGTTAATGAGTATGTTTATCACTAATCATCAGTATTGAGTATAAATCAATATTGATCAATACTAGATATGATTTACAGCCCTGCGGAGGAACAATGTTAGAAATGCCATCCAGGTCGTGGGATCTCTGAAAGATCACCTTCTCGGGATCCCCAAGTCACCGTGGGTTGATCAAAATGCCCAAGTCACTGTTAAGTCGAATGACTTTTTTTTGATGATTTGAGGCTAGCCTTTTTTTTTAAAGGAAATCTCCTATAAACATTATAAACTGTCAGCAGAAAATCACATTTTCGCTTACAGTTGAACGGCAACCTGAGGGGTGCATCCCATCGGCATGGATCCAAACAAGGTGCAAAACAACATTCAAAAGATGCTCAAAGCACATTTCTATCGTTTCCAAAGGATATTAATGCCAGTTTCCATATCAAAGCCAATGACATCTCCATGATGGTTGGTTCCACATCCGTATTTTTCTTGGTCAAAATACATATGTCAAAATAATGATTTTTCGTGGTGAAATCATGTGAAATCCTCCCATGTTCCAAATCACCAGAAGGTAAATCCCATCAAAGCACCATTTTTGATGGCTAGAATATCATGATCATCCTATTATATAAATCATCATGTTCAATCCTGTTCAATCACCATTAGATGGTAAATATACCATTAAAACAAATGATTTAGCATCAGGTGTTCTAATGGTAATCACATTAAATCGGTTAAAATGTGTTCACATTTCATTATCATCCCATTAAATCACCATTTTCAATCCTCCAAACATCCATATAAATTCAAAAATCCATATAAATCATCTGGTTATTTAACATAACCATGGAAAGATCCACCATTTTTAATAGGTAAACCATCTATAAATGGGCCTTTTCCATGGCTATGTAACAAATAACCATTTTCCCCATGGGTTGGCCCCCATCACCATCCCTGGTCCTCAGGCCTAGGCTTCCTGACCAGCTGTCCCAGTGATCTAGGGGCAGCCTTCCGTCAGGGACGCACAGATTGCGCAAACATTACATCTAAACTGGGACGTATATGGAAAATATATAGGGAAAACAGGATTGAAATATGGAACATACGGGAAAATCTGTCTTCTAATAGGGAAAACTATGGTAAGATGTTGGAAAATATGGAAAACCATGATTTCTAGCCATGAAACAAGTTGATTTAATGGGATTATATGGGATGTATATGGAGGAATATGGGAAACTATTGAAAGTGGTGCCTCCACAGTTATATTCGTTGGTGTATAAGCCTTCTTAACTATACTGTGGATATATCTACAGCCCTATTGAAGTTCGAAAGCAACTGTTCAACGATTCTGAACTGCGGCATCACCAATGCCATTTCCACTTGGTTGGTGGTTTCGATTTCATTCAGTTTTACTCGTTACCCTCTGGTTATGACTAACATAGCCATGGTATAGATGGCCCTAATCGAAATAGATCATTTTCGCAGAAACCTCCATTTATGGTGGGGATTTTCCATGGCTATGTTAGTCATAACCAGATGGTAACCATAGAAATGCTTCCAACCATAGAACCCACAAAAAAAATGGTATGTTCAAAAACCATAGAAATGGGATGCGGGATGCAGTCACATGGTTTTCTGCTGGGTTTTCACATATCTTCACATTCTCCCGGGATGACATTGTATTTTCATGGAGCAATACCTACTGTACCATACTGTACCATACTGTACCATACTGTTTATATTCCATTAATATACCATTATAGATCCCATTTATATACCATTTATAATAGTTTATACCATTATCTGGTTGGTGGTGACTGGAACATGGCTTGAACATGACTTTCCAGAAACACTTGGGAATGTCATTGGGCCCCAACTGACGAACTCACAGTCCGATGCATTTTTCAGGACGGGGTAGGCCGGCTCAACCACCAGCCAGTTTTCAGTTTTCAGGCTGAATACCCTCCGGTGAACTAACATAACAATGGAGAATCACAATTTTTAATGGGAAAATCCACTATTTCTATGGCCATGTTCAATAGCTTTTTGTATGTTTACCAGAGGGTATCCAGCACCATCCAGCAGTTTCTGGCTGTTTCAAAGCTCCCAGGGTGAACTGGTCCATCTAAAGAGGCGCGAAGCTGCGGAGTGCTCTGCCACTTCTGGGCTCGGAAATCGGATTTAGCAAAGTGACTCGAGCCCTGGGCGTGCAGGTGCTTCCCGGGGTCACACCACGGTGTCTGGCAGGTTTCTTACCGGAAAGCAACGTCAGGTCGCTAAAATATAGTCATCTCAGGATTTGGTGTAGCCAATTTCCAAGTGGCCAAAACTTCCAGGTGGGTGAAATCGGGCCATTTTGAGCAGAATTTTGCCAGATTTATTGGTTCTATCACTCGCTGATCATCATCTTCCACACCAATTTTTGGACCAAACGTAGGGACGGTGAAACCTCGACCAGATTTTTTGGCTTTGATGGAACCATGGCTGGGTTATTTCCCCCAACAAAAATGGATGTTTTAAGAGGAAATTGGGCTATAAATGGAGGATGTTCAATGATGTTCATGTTTTTTTTTCCAGCAAGCCATGTTTGATGACCACAGGGTTTAAGTTGGTTTAGTTTTACCCCATCAGCTAGTTTGATATATCTACCGTAAACCCTAGTGCTTGGACTGATAAATAAACCTAGCTGTGGTTTGGGGGCATCCACTAGCAAGAAGGATGAGGACTTCATGGACCGTTTTCCATCAAAGTCAGTGATTTACATCATGGGGCTAAGGGACCCCCATTAAAATTGGGTACACGTGTTTCCATTGGGTCCATTGGGTACCTGCATCCACAGAGGTGGTGTAGCTCAAGGTGGGAGGTTTTTTCCCTATCGATAGGTTCACCATCCTGTGGATATGCAGAGCGACAGTGATCCTCCAAACAGTTACCCTCTGGTAATTTGTTACGTAGCTATTGAAAATGGCCATAGAAATAGTGGATTTTCCCATGAACCATGGTGATTTTCCATAGCAAAATGTAAACGTTTACCAGAGGGTGTTTACCATGTTGAACTTATAGGGACAGGGTTACATGTGCCTATCCAAGCTTCGCCATTCACTAGATCTTGTTGCTGGTTTCATTGTTCAGCGTATCACCCCCGTAGAAATCGGAGGATCATCTCATCTCGGTGGAATAGCGCGCATGTTTTCAGGTGGGCGGCTGAACCAACCAGAAACTTGTTCGTATAATGAAGACATCTGCTACCCTGAAAAAGAAGACCGGGAATCTACAATCTTATACATATATACAATCATATATAATTATATATATATAATTTATAATATTATAGAATTATAATATATATATAATATTATATATTGTATATAGTAATATAGTATATATACTATGATATATATATATATACAGTATACTTCTTTGCTGCAACCAGTTGGGTCTGAAATCTAAAGCCAGGCCAAACGGGTTCTTCACTCCGAAGGGCACTGGGACGTGTCCTTGAGCTCCAGCTTAGTGTAGCTTGGCCCCAGAACGGAAAGTTTTTTTTTTGGCTTTTAAAGTCCATTCACATCCATTAGCTGTACATAAATATATATATATAGACAAAGTTATATTATATATATATAGATATCATGATGTATCATGATGTATCCACCATAAATCTCAGTAATGTTTTTTTTTTTAAAGAAACAACTTTGCGATTCTGAACTGGGGCACCACCTTGCGTAAGTTTCCCAAAATGATTGTGGCTTTTGCCATCACCTATTGAACATGATGACATCACCAATGGGCCTTTAACCATCTAACATGGATATATATGTATATATAATACAGATATAATGGGCATCTATAAATATGTATGTATATATATATAATAAGTTTCTGTTTGGTGATTTCAATGACAATTTATTTCCAAACGATGATTACGGTCAAACTTGAAATTGTGTATTTTCCCGAAACTTTCCACGCAAACCCTATTTGAGGGATCAATGCTTGTGACACATTTTTTTTCGGAGGCTCCGCTATGACTCTATGACTTGTGTATATCCCACCTATGCCGTTGATGACACCCCCGTTGCCGCCAAATCTTCCTTTTTCTTGGGCAGACTGGCTGAAAGTCGCCTGACTTTCAGCCCAGAGTTTTGTTGCTTTACATACCCTCTGGTTATTTGACATAGCCATGGGAAATGGCCCATTTATAGATGGTTTACCTCTGAAAATGGCCATTTTCAATAGCTATGTTAAATGACCACAGGTACCCTTTTTTCCCTGACTAGCTACAGTACCCTTTTTTTTCTGATAAGCTCTCTAGTTAGTCTTCCAAGTAACTCCTCCGGTTTTAATACCAACAATACACCATATCTGGAAGACCTTGTGGTTTTAATTTTGACCAATGCCTAGGTTTTGGTGCTTCTGAACATTGGGGTACCCCAACATCATCCCTTTTATCTACATGTGCTGTGGTCAAAACATGGTTATATTAAGCCATAAAAGGGGATGGCCATCCTCCCGTTAAGAGGAGTTATATGTTATAATTAATATTGTAATATTAATTATATATATAGTTATAATTGATATTATAATATGATAATATTATATCTTAATATTATATATTAATATATACAATATACCTATAAATAGTGGAATCATGTTTTAAATTATGGGGGGATGACCAAGCAACCCATGAAGCCCACGTAACTTGACCCAACATATCCCCATTCCGATGGCGCATGATATCCCCATGACATACTCATTATTCTTGATTCTATCCCTATTTAGAACATGGGCACACGATTGTTGATTGTTGATACACTTTATTTTTTTAAAAAAGATATGGTTTCTATCCCATATTTGCCATAAAAATAAAAAAAGAGTTATATTAAGCTATGATAGTTGATTTTATCGGTTCTACCTCTATGATCACACGTTTTTTTTTTAGGGGAAAAGGCCACCGAAAGACCAAAGCGCAGGTTGGATCCCTCGGAGCATTGCAGCGCACAGGTGCTGTGGGAAGCGGTGCTGTGGATGGGGATATTCGACTGGACCGTAGCAGTTCCAAAGTGCACTCCGAAAAAAATAAAGGGCCACCGGATGATGGGATATATAAAAATTTTGGTCGACTTTTTGGATGAGAAGTGGATATTTTTTGTAAAAACTGTGAACAAAAACGAAAAAAAAAGTGACATTGGCATTGTGCAGTCGGGAACGTTGGAATGCGATGACCATCCCAATACTGTTTTTCGGCCATTTCGAAAGCCGGCTGTGATCTCTGCAGCTGCTGAAGTTTATCAAGCTCAATCATATTGATCATTTTATATCATTTTATATCATTACATGGTTCCAGATATACTGTAACTACTGGTAGTATAAATTTTGCTGGAATCTGATCCAAACAAATTCTACCAAACTCAAAAAACACATTAGTTGTTTACTTATACATACTCATTTTATGGTTCCAAATTATACCAACTCAAACCAAATTATACAAATAGCACATGTCTGGTTTGCCCTATGTTTTTCCTCGCCAGCTCTCCTCGCCCCAGGTGAACCTGCTGCTCTTTGCCATCCACGAACTCAGCGACATGGAGAGGACCGCGGCTGCCAGAGTTTCGGGCAAAGAAGCAGCGGGATTCACCCTCCATAAACCTACCGTCATAGAAGTTATATATGGGTTATACCACCCATAACACATGCTGAAAAAATGGGGCTGGTTTATTATTGGGTTAAAACACACATTGTATAGAATGTAATTATGATGTATATATGTTTTATAATATTGACTGCCATCACCAATTAGATCAAAGCAAGTTTTCCACTGGCGTGGCAAGTTTCTGGCATTTTGGCTGGCCGGAAAATCGTACCTGCGGCATCTCTAGCAGGAAAACCATGTGTGTCCTGGTTATAGCAGATCCAATGCCACGTTCTTGCAAGCCCCAAAAAGGGAAAAAACAACAATCATGTCCTGTTGAATATTAAATACATAGCTGCTTCGAACATGAACAGTACCTGATGGAGCGAAGGCAACATATCAAAAATCAACCGCTCATAACCTTACAACAGGATGCGCAACTTCACAGTTGCAAAACTTACAAAACAACGTGGTGCTGAACATGGGCTTGAACGATTTCTGAATGGACGTTACTCGTACATGAAGCACGAGCTAGTGCATCAGTGTATTACTACCTTTCTCCAAAGCCAGAATTCTAGAAATCAGTTGGACTATCAAACAAAAAACGCATAATTACAACCAAATCTCAGGAAAAAACTATTCACTTATTGATTCATTCTTGCATTCGGTCACTCAGTGAGTCATTCACTCATTGATTCATTGGTTCATTCACTTATCAGACAATGACCTTGATTCATTGATTCGTTCATATATTCGTTAGTTGCTGATTTCATTTGCTCCTATGTTATTTCATTGGTGACTCCCACGGTTCATTCATGTACCTCGCAACATTTCATAGACATTCCTATGGGCCGTTGATTTCTTCTAGCCCCGGCATTTTCCGGACAATTATTCCAAGCATCATCCCTGTTGAATCCTGGAAAAATACTCCAAACAATTTTTGATCCTAATAGAACTCGCCACATAACTGGTTGGTGTGGAACATTTTTTTTTACTTTTCCATAGATTGGGAATGTCATCATCCCAAGTGACGAAGTCCATCATTTTTCAGAGGGGTAGGCGAAAAACCACCGAGCAGTAATAGTGTTTATCCAGGCAATAAGCCCAGAATCCCAATCGAACTCCCCGTGTTTTGGGACACAGCAAAAAACGTGGCAGGCGCTTGAGCTGTGGAGAGCAACTGGACCTCGCGTCTGAGGCTGTGGTGCTTGTGGGAACAGGACAACCCACCATTTTTGCTGGGGGAAAATGAGCAGTGAATTATTGAAAATGGTCATTTATGATGGTTAATGATGGTTAATGATGGTTAATCATGGTTAATCATGGTTAATAATCATCTGGTTGATGGTTTGGAACATGGCTTTTATTTTCCCCAATAGTTGGGATGATGATCCAATCTGACTAATTAATATTTTTCTGGGGGGTTGAAACCGCCAATTATGTCACATTGATGGTTTTTGATGGTTTTTGTGGGGGAAAATGACGGACGGTTTTTGCTGATTGGATATGTCACTAGATTGTCACAACATTGTTTTTTTAAAGATCCATTAGTGACATTAATGTGAGATATTCAATTGACTGGGATATTCACTGGGATCTTAATTGAAAAAGATCCCATTATGTGAATATCTAAGACTCCTTTTTATGCGTGAATTTGTTGGGGTGAGGTCACAACACTTTACCCCTTGGTACGGGCTATTCCACTAATCCCGTTTAGGGGGTTTGGAACATGTTCCTTTTAAAGTGTCAGCCTCAACGTCTTTATTCGGACCATTAGGATCTTGTTTATCTGTGTTACGACGTATTCATTTTTGCTTGGTGACAGAGTTGTTCATGTTGTTTGTTGCTGCTCTATTGTCTATCTACTCTCTGGTAAACAAACATAACTATGGAACAATCACCATTTTTAATGGGTAAATCCACTATTTCAACTGGGCCATGTTCAATAGCAAACTGTTAGTCATTACCAGAGGGTTAACATCCATTTTCCTATGGGTTTTCCTATGGCTTTCCCATTAAAACCTCCATTTTCCTATGGGTTTCAGCAACCTCTAAGATTCCTCTGGCAGTGCTGAGACCTGGTCTCAGCGCCATTTCTAGCTGGTCTCCGCAGGCAGAACGCTTCCAAGCCAGGTGCTTGGCGGAGTGTCGTGTTGATCCATGGGAACAGTGGCTGGTGTCGACGTGTGCATATGGCTGTTATATGATGATGATGGGAAAATCTTAACCGGAAACCATGGTTTTTTTTACCATGAAATTGGTTGGGCTTTCTCTGGTTTCTCTGGTTTGATCTCCGTTTTTTTTTCCAACTTTCCGTAGCCATGTGGCATGGACACCATCAATGATGCCAGGTGAGTCTGAAATGATCGCACTGAGGAATAGAAGTGCTGAGAATATCACGTTTAAGATGAAAACAAAATGAAACAAACACATGGATAATGTCCAGTACAGTCACCTTTTCAGATCCAGTTTCTCAAATCACTAGTGATTTTGTTTCAACATATATTTAGAATACTTATCAATTCATATTTTTTTTGATTCCATCATGATTCATGATATAAATTTTCCTGACCTTCATGGTTTGTGTAATTGAGATCACCCTATGGCAGAAACAACAAAAACCCAAACGGCTGGCGTTGCCGGAATGGCTGGCAGCCATAGACTTTGGGCATTTCGCTTTCCCAAGTGCCCATCACGAAGAATAAATTGAGGCCAACAGGTTGCCCGAAAAGCCTGATGGTCTGCAGCACGATGTGTTTCAAGCCGTTGAAATTGTAAGGTCCCTGATAGAGGCGTTCTTGAGTGATGTGGTTCAGATCGTACACATTTTTCAGGTTGATTTTCTTTGGTAGTTTCATTCTGTTTTTTGTTGTCCACTTTTGAAAAAACACACCCCAGCTGTCAACTATTAGATGGGTTGAAGACACAATATCGGGCATTCTGTCACAGATTCTGTCACAACGTCACAGCAATGGCGCTGTAAATGATGGTTTTTATTAAGTATGAAGGGAAATCATGTTGGTGAATGATTGTAGAAAATGCATGAAAATGCCAGAAACACCCAGTCTGAAGGTTAGATGCAGCAAGTTTGCTGGTGATGCCTCCTAAATCTAAATGAAGTTGGTGATGCCTCCAAATATTTGCTTGGCCACTTCTCATCACAGTTATTGTGGTGTAAAACATGCTGTACACACTATGTGTTTGTTTCCTCTCAAAGTCCCAAAACCAATGATGCTTTCTGCCATTTTTTTCCGGGCTTTCTGGGGAAGCGGGGAGTGCCCATCTTAGAGTTTCAGCAAAGCTGAAACTGTTTCAGTCGCAGCACATGTCGGTGGCGATCAACAGCTTGTAACCTGAGCAATGCAGAGGGATAGCCTTCAGACCATCAAAGACCCCTGGTGGAGCCGTTTCGAACACAAGAAAGACAGGTTTAAAACAAGGCACAGGATCAGCATTTACATCCTTTGAGAGTTTAGATTCAGTGAGATTGGGCCCTCATCGACATCCAATCTCATTCAATAGTACCAAGGATTAATGATTTGTCGAGGTGTTGAGGTCCATTCCATGCCTGTTTGTGAAGATATATACCTAATGTCCTGCCTGGTATTTTTGCATCGGCTGAACACGAAATCCAAGCCATGCGGTTTGCACGATAGATTCACGCTGCGCCAAGAATCTTAGTTTGCTCGGCGGCGTATACTACGTGGGATCATGTTCTACTGCAGTGCTCACCACTGACGCTCACGCCAATCAAACATGTTTCACCCATTCGTGGTTTACGCAAGTTCGCTGCGAAAAAGGAGAGGCGCGTTGGGTTTCTAGCTGACGAGCGCAGGGGCCCCTGACCGTTGGGCTTTGCAGATGTTGGTACTGAGGCAATTTTGCTTTTTTTCTCATCTCTACATTTGACTCATCTCTACATTGGAAAATGTGAACCCCACATTTTTCCCCAGTGTTTGTTGCTGTTGGTTTGACAAGTCCATCGCAGGCAAGGCCTTCGGGGCAAAAGGCGGCGATCCGCGATCCGGGCCGAGCGTTGGGACTCGACCAGCCCGGATTGGGAGGTCATAGATCTGTCGATGAAAATTTGGAGGCAGACATTTGCAGAGGTTATTTTTTGGGGGGTTTTGGACCATTTCTAGATTTGGATCTTGGATATCTTTAGATATCTTTAGATCATTTAGATGATCCAAAATTTTGGAGGAAAAAACATGTTGAGGCATGGGCGGCATGGCTACACCCGGTTGTGGGTTCACGGAGAAATTGTAGTCATTGGAGCACCACAGATTGCTGGTCAATTTGCTGTTCCCAGGTTGGGTACTGTTGACCCATATATGGGAATTTGACTATGACTACAGACAGGACTTAAGAGGACATATAGATACTGGTTGGTGGTTTGGAACATTTTTCATTTTTCCATATATTGGGAATAATCATCCCAACTGACTAATATTTTTCAGAGGGGTTCAAACCACCAACCAGGATACATGATAGTATAATGTATAGATGAAGTTGGGCATGTACCTATGCCCAAAGGGATGTAGCCAACAAGTGTCTGGAATTCCAATTGGAATCTTCGGCACCGATGGCACCTCCAACTAGGGCTCACTTTGGGGGAGTTGTGACCCAGGCCGTGACAACCCAGAGACGACCATATCCAGAGTTTTTGTTGCCATCTCTATATCATGTGTATATATATATATGGTCATTTGTTGGTTGTCCACCCCTGTTCCTTTTAGATTTGCATCTGTAGGTCTTGATGAACCCGCCGGACTGTTTTGTTGAAGATTAATTTGAGCAATGCAATTGTTTTTTTTTCTGTTTCTATTCATTGTTTGGCGAAACGGTTATATGGTATATATATAATTATATATATATGTTGTCCTATGTCTTATGGTCATAGCATTTTGTATTTCCAGTTCCTACGTTTCTCTACCTTCTGATTCTTCTTGGCAGAAATAATCATCCGTACACTTTGCTAAAGTTGTTTCTCGCACAGGCGAGAAGATCTCAAGGTGTGGAAGTGATGGGAAACACCGTCTGGGGATAGCTGATCTGACAGCCTTGAACAACCAACCTATTTAAGGTCGCTCACTTTAGTATTCCTGAATACCTACCATTTGGACCATGCATCGCTTGGAATTGGGATACGATTTTTTGAGCCAGAACTGCCTTTGGCCATCAAGAATTGAGTATGATTGATTTCTTTGGGGAAATATCTATATCTATCTATCTATATATATATCATGGGATTCTATGAACCGCAGAGCAAATGACAAATGCTAAAATTGTCACAGCTGTGAAACCACATATCGAACAGGAACAGAGATTTTGCGGCCAAGTTGCCATAGATGTTGAGGTCACAAACAAAATACTCTTGACTCAGAGTCCTTTGTCATTTGGCCAGACCATCCCCTTCTTGTTTGGTTGGTGGTTTGAGAGAATTGGATCGTACTACTATTATAACCTAATTATATATATATATATATGATATATATATATATGTATTTCTATGAAACTATGATGTTTAATCTTACTATTGTAGGTAGGTATTTTCCATACTATGGGAGCAGGATCCCAATTGACGACCCGTGCAGGCCGCCGAAACTTGTACAGTGCATGCGGAGTGCCAGACGTGGAGTGCTCAGCGCGGAGGGTTGCTTGTGACTGGTGACGGTTTTCCGACATCTCCACATGAGAAATAAATCAAAATATGTTTTAAGCCCCAAAGTCACCCGAACTTGATTGATTTATATTGATTTCCTCGTCTACCTACAAAACCTAGAAGTGAAACAACCATAATTTTTCAAGATCATGCCATCATACCGTCATGAAGGTGAAGAGTATACCATACTGAAGTCTCCCACTACCATGAATATCAAGTGAACAACCGTCATACTATCATTAAGTTTCAGTATCTCCCACTTCAGCATCGGATTTCATCATGCCACAGCAGTATGTTCAGCTGAAAATCGGCCCAGGTTCGAGTGTGATTTCCTGTGCAACAGGTCATGGGCCGTCATGGGCCACACGCTTCGACGTCACTGGAAATGATGTTTGTTTTTTTTAAATGGAAATTGTGTATATAGCTAGAATGCCAAACCAGAAATAGCATGACATAGCCACAACGCTCCCCCTGTTTCAACCATTTGTTATCTATGATTGGATGGTCAACTGCCAGCGCAGCCTGGGTTTGTTTGTTGAGATCATGGTTTACTGATTTTCCACAAGGGCTTCATAGAAATTCATGGAAATTCATGGAAATTCACCATTAATACATATGACATCATATGACATATGTGTGATTTGTTTGGGCTTTTGCATGTCTTTTGAGTAGTTCGTTGGAGAAGATACACTGATCAGATGATCCAAATTGACTAACAGTTTTGGGATGGGTTGAAAGCACGATGTTTCTATGGTGCCTAGGATTACTTCAGGTGATGACATGTTTCTTGTTTTCACATCTTTCATTTTTCCATCTTTGTGCCTTTTACAGATTCCAAAGTGACTGGTCCTTTCAAACACAGTACTTAACAGTAGCTTTCATGATCCCAGTCTGCTGCGTTTTACGCAGGGTCCCATTTTCGGGAATGATCCCAGTCATCCCCAGCAACACCCCCAGCAAGCCATCCGTTCCCTGAGCGCTGGCGAGGTGTGAATTGAAGTCCCGCGAGCTGGAAAAGGCAAAGGATCATCTGGACATAGATGGCACTTAAATGACCATATTACTTACCCTATATTACCTGCTGGTAAACATACAAAATCACCATTTTAAATAGGTAAATCATGGTAAATCACCATAATTGTCTGGTTGGTGCTTTGGAACATGGCTGGATTATGACTTTCCATTCAGTTGGGAATAGTCATCATCCCAACTGACGAAGTCCATCATTTTTCAGACGGGTTGAAACCACCAACCAGATAGTAAGAGAGGGACTTCAAAGCCTCAACATACCAGATATTGTCAGATCATCAGTCACTTGAGAATGGTGGTTTCGAGAAGAGTTTGCTCGTATCACAGGTGCTGGGTGAACTTCTGATTGAGCAGAAGTTGGGGTTCCCAGAGCGGCGGAACTGCATGAGATTTGGGGCGGGAGATCATAATGATATATGATTCTATGCATATATGTACATGTATACTGAATATAATATATATATAATTATTATTAATTACTATTATATATATATACATAGTATATATATATATATATATATAATATTACATTCTTTTGAGCTTTTGATTATTTATGAGGCATATTTTTTGAGCTGATATGTATTTTGAGGCGGCAGAGATGGGAACATCACACTGAAGAGTGAGATTGTGAAGAGGTGCTGACAAATCAAGAGATGTATGAATATATGAAAAGCAACAGTGGGAGCAAGACAAGGGCCTCTAAAAAGACTTGAATCATGGGGCAGATGAAACGCTGGGGCCAACTGCTAAGACGGTGGGCCAAGATTGACTTAACAGTGACGGACTTGGATTTGTTTGGTAACAACATAGCTGGTTGGTGCTTTGGAACATGGCTTTTATGACTTTTCATTCAGTTGGGAATAGTCATCATCCCAACTGACGAAGTCCATCATTTTTCAGAGGGTAGGCTCAACCACCAACCAGCAAGGATTTTCATAGATGCTCATTTCAAATCAATCCAACTATTTGGACTCTCAACAAGAGAGCGGTTGGCGTAGCGAAAAAGAAAAAGGTCGATCGACAATTCATGGACTTTGCAATTCCTTTTGGGGACCAGCAGATGCCATTGACTTGCACCTTGGGAATGGATTTAGACGACCAAGCCTATTCCGTTTTGACTAAACTATCACATGTGATACTGATACTGATCGCAGGAAATCTGCTTCCAATATGCCCAGTCAAAACATATATCATGGAAATGGATGGAACTGGGAGTTTTTTTGTTTGCAGATCCAGAAAATGCCCGGTTGAATCCCCCAGCAGCTTCCCGCAGCGGAGCTCCAAGGAAGGTCTCCAGCGGCCAGACGGAAGTCCAGGAGTCTCGTAGCCAACTCGTGGCCGCGCGCGAGCGCTTGGTCGAGTGGGGTCAGCCCAGGGTCAGCCCAGCCCGTAGAACCCCAGGGGGTGGCCCAGGGTGGCAGCTGGTGGGTTTCTTGTGGCTGAACTGAACGTGGGAAGGAGGATATAGAACCTGATATTATACATTTTTATACAATATACAAGCTTCAGCACGTGTAATGAGAAACGAGAAAGTTTTTCTTCTTGAAGCTTGGTTGAGACCCCCATTAGACATTTCCCACCATATTTGGCTGGTTACTGGTGGAGAATCAGGGTTCCTAACATTTCATCATCCTAACCTCCAGGAGGAAAGGTGCCAATGACACCATCAAAGGTCTGCATGAAGATCCGATGGAATGTTGGAATTCCCTTGGAAGTCCTTTAAGATTGGGACCCCCCAAAAAAATCCAAAAAATAGATGGTAGTGATATACTGGTAATATATGGTAATATATGGTGATATAAACATTACTAGGGTTTCATGATACATCAGCATTGTCTGAATAGGTCATAGATGGCAGATACCATTCTAGTCCTGAAGGCTTGCCATTTGCATGGCTCACCCTTGGCCTTGACCCTTCAGAGATATCTTTGGTAAACGCATCCAATTTTATCTAATTTTAATGTGGTATATTGTTTATATTATCCAGAAACATACAGAAACTAAAGATAACGAACTGTACTCCCAGATGGATGAGATCTCAGGTAGAGTATTTAACTTGACAACGCCACGCAACGCCACGTGGCGTTGTCCCTGGACTCTCCCCAGGTTGGGCAACGAAGCGCGAGAGCAGAAACTGCAAAACACCGTGCAGGCGCGGCGGCCGCTGGGCCGTTGGGATGCCATTGTGGAGCTATCCCTTCCAAGATCCAACCGTTGTTGGCGAATTAAGGCTAGATATATAAGATAATTATTGTGTCAATATCTTCGATATCTAGAGTTAGATGCGTTAGATGGGTTTATAAATCAACAAGACATTCGAACAAGACTAATCGTTCTAGCGGAAAAGCATTCAATTCAAGTCGTTTTTCGAAGGAACCGTGGGTGTAGAGGATTTGCCAGGACAGCACTGTCCCTGTCCCCCATTCCTGGGGGATGGCCATCAATCCCGTGTTTGCTCAGATTCTTGATGAGTAATCCGCATCATTCCTATTGCAATCCCTATTGTTGATGGTTTGGAACATTTTTTTTACTTTCCCATTCAGTTGGGAATAGTAATCCCAACTGACGAAGTCCATCATTTTTCAGAGGGGATGACTCAACCACCAACCAGCTATTGTTGATGGTTAGAGAGTATCATTATTTCATCCCATGTACCTTAAGCTCACGGCACTTTTTTGACCTCGAAAAAATCCCTTTGTGTATCACACAGTAAGTATTCCCGTTAAAAATCCCATTATGGTTGGTGATATTCCCATATTTTTTCCCCTACTTAAATCCCGTTAAGTTCCAATCAATCAGACCATTTGATCATGTCAATGGGAATTTCAGGATCCTAAAATGGAGGTACTGTACCATATAAGGCCATATTTTGCGGGGATATTCCCTTACATAGGCCTCAACAATAGGCTTTATACTGTATATGGTAGGTACCTCCAATTTAGGATCCTGGAATGGCCATTGATTTGATCATTTGGTTGTTTTGGAATGTTTTGAACACATGATATTTCCATCCCCACGATATTTCTGTTCTCTTTGAAAAAACGCTCGAGGTTGGGATGGCATTCCATCGAAAACAGCTTTCCTTAGTGATATCATGAAAAAACATGGCACCGTATTTGATTGAAAATATTGAAATGGCACATGTTGGGGGTTCATCCCCAATTTTCAACTGCAAGGTGGTGTTCCCCAGTTCTAAGTGCAGATATTATGTCCATAGATCCAAGGCTAGTTCTAGACCAACTTCGCAAGTCCCCCGATTCCAGGTTTATCCCATTTATAAATGGCGAAACTAAGCCGATACTACTCACCAGTATCGGGTGATCCTCCTCCTCCACATATCTACCATGATCAATCACTTCTTCACCTTTATGAACCAATGATCAACACATTATTGTTTCCATCATGAACCTTTTTTTAAACATTTTTTAACCATAAGCATTATCATCATGAACCATGATTAAGCACCATGAATCACAATGGTTTCACCTGAAATTCCCTGGGATTTTGATAAATTTTGGAAGGCCAAACGACTGGAAAAAGCCTTGAAAGAATGGAACGCCAGCGAAACGGAGCGCCGACGCAGCGAATGCCAAGTGCGGGTGCTGGAACAGGAGACCGCCAACGATGGATGTCCTGGGGATGTTGATGGGGATTTTTATGGTGAACCAATGGTGATTGATTGGGATTTAACGGCGATTTATTGGTGGTTTATTGGTGATTTATTGGTGGTTTATTGGTGATTTATTGGTGATTTATTGGTGATTTATTGGTGATTTATTGGTGGTTTATTGGTGGTTTATTGGTGGTTTATTGGTGATTTATTGGTGATTTATTGGTGATTTATTGGTGATTCATTGGTGATTTATTGGTGATTTATTGGTGATTTATTGATGGTTTATTGGTGATTTATTGGTGATTTATTGGTGATTTATTGGTGATTTATTGGTGATTTATTGGTGATTTATTGGTGGCTTATTGGTGGTTTATTGGTTTATTGGTGGTTTATTGGTGATATATTGGTGATTTATTGGTGATTTATTGGTGATTTATTGGTGGTTTATTGGTGATTTATTGGTGATTTATTGGTGATTTATTGGTGGTTTATTGGTGATTTATTGGTGGTTTATTGGTGGTTTATTGGTGATTTATTGGTGATTTATTGGTGATTTATTGGTGGTTTATTGGTGATTTATTGGTGATTTATTGGTGGTTTATTGGTGGTTTATTGGTGGTTTATTGGTGGTTTATTGGTGATTTATTGGTGATTTATTGGTGATTTATTGGTGGTTTATTGGTGGTTTATTGGTGGTTTATTGGTGATTTATTGGTGATTTATTGGTGATTTATTGGTGGTTTATTGGTGATTTATTGGTGGTTTATTGGTGGTTTATTGGTGGTTTATTGGTGGTTTATTGGTGGTTTATTGGTTTATTGGTGGTTTATTGGTGGTTTATTGGTTTATTGGTGGTTTATTGGTTTTTTGGTGATTTATTGGGATTTATTGGTGGTTTATTGGTGATTTATTGGTGGTTTATTGGTGATTTATTGGTGGCTTATTGGTGGTTTATTGGTTTATTGGTGATTTATTGGCGATTTATTGGTGGTTTATTGGTGATTTATTGGTGATTTATTTGTGATTTATTGGTGGTTTATTGGTGATTTATTGGTGGTTTATTGGTGGTTTATTGGTGGTTTATTGGTGGTTTATTGGTGGTTTATTGGTGATTTATTGGTTTATTGGTGATTTATTGGTGGTTTATTGGTTTATTGGTGATTTATTGGGATTTATTATGATTTATTGGTGATTTAACAGGAATATACCAGCCATTTTAGTACAGGAAATCGGGATGTAATGGGATATGGGAGATTAATGGGATACTAATTATATAATAGCTACCAACTGTTTAATTTTCACACGTCGGACTACCATTACCCATATTGGGGGATGGTCATACCTGTATTCATTTTTTTTTTGGTGGGATGACCGCAGCCCATATCCCCAGGCTTACTAACCTGCCTGGGTTTACTGGAGGTTACTATAATGGGGATAGCTATGTACCAGCTTTTCATGGGATGGATAGGTCTATAACTTTCATGTATCATCCTCAGATGCGTCGAAAGCCTTCTTCACATTTCTAAGATCCATGGTGGGCAAATCCACTGATCATTCTGGTCATGGCGGTGAGATCCTTTGAACTTCATGGCAGTTCCCTGATACTTGTGGTTTGCCATGATCTTGTGGTTTGCCATGATGGCTTACACCACCATTCAAGACAACATCAACATCAACATCAACATCAACATCAACAACAACAACAACACCAACACCAACACCAACACCAACAACAACAACAACAACAACAACAGTAACAGTTGCTTTCTTTGAGTGATCCCCACCAACTGGCATTCTATGTGGCATTCAACCTAACATATATTCTGTCATATTATTTGACATATCAGATGACCTTGTATCTGACATGGCATCTGGCATGCTATCTGACATAATTTCCGAGATTTTGTCTGGGATTCTGCCTGGAGGATGAAAATCATCCCGCTCGGGAACTGGTTAGCAACCATGATGATATCCGTCTGTATATGTATATATATATAATTATATATATATACACATATGGGATGGCCTCACTTAGGGGACTTACCAACCAAGCTTACTAACCACGAAGTGGGATGATCTTTTAAAGTATATCCCATAAACTTTATGGAGGTTTCCCAACCTGGGGATACTGCAGCAGATCCACATCCTTGTCAGGTTTGCCTCTTCGACATGCTGAACGAATCCTGGCACTCGACTGCGATATGTGGCTCAGGAGGGGCCCCTTTCTTTTCATAGAAACGCTCAGCCTTGTGACGTGGGCTGCTGACTGGGCGCTGTGCCCATTGGTGGAAAATTGAGCTGTGCGCTCTTGCATTTGCATCTTGGTTGTGACTGTGCCCAACACGCTGCCACTGTGTGCCCGCTGCATTGGCAGCGGAGCATACACGCTCCGGGGCCTTGCTACTTGCTGCTGATTGACATCGCTTTTGAAACCTTTGCCGGTGTCTTCAAGCAGCGGTGCACTTGCCGAACGGCATCCCTGGCCTCCTTTTTGCGTCCGAGCTTTTTCATTTTCTTTTTCCTTGTGTTCGACTTCGTGAAGACGAAGTGGAGACTGAACTGATCCTGGTGATCAACCTTTTCTTTGAAGCCTGCATTTTGCAGCAATGGCAACTCGGAGTGATGATTCGACGGTGCCTTCATGGGATGGACAGGCAAAAAACTGGCGTAGGTATACCAAAGAGGTTGCATGGTTTGTTGCTTCGACCCCGACCAAGAAACGTAGATATGTGGCCTCCAAACTGATTTCACGACTATCTGGTCATGCTCGTCTTCTAGCTATGTCATGGTCAAGAACTGAGTTTGATTCACCTGATGGAACCCTGAACCTTTTGAAGAAGTTAGCTGGCTCTCCTTTGGTTCGCAAGACCCTTCCGAATACAGCTGCGATTCTTCAACAATATTTGGGATTTAAGAGACAACCTGGTGAATCAATGGCGAATTTCTTGGTCCGTGAAACCTTGGGTTATGAAGAGTTTTCTGAAGCCCTTATACGGCTATGGGAGGAACAGACCAGTGTTGACCCTGCTGAAAGAAATTTTGGTTTGCCACCTATTTCAGAATGGGATTGGTGGGATGATGACTATGAGTATGGCTACATGGGGGGCATGGAACCTGCTTCTGGTGATTCAGAACTTCCGCAAGACCCTGCAGCTTGCAAGGTGCTGATGTTACTGCTAGTGCGGCTCCTGGCTCCTCACCTAGCCATCGAGCTCCTGCGGCCTCTGAGCATTCGGCTCCAGGACCTGAATCTGAGTCGGGAAAGCCCAAAATACCCCAAGATGTTTCAGAAGTTTCTTTGGCAGACTCATTTCTCATGGGTGTCCTACGTGGTGGCGTTTGTTGAAGGCTGCAAGCCTCACCCCAGAAGAAACTAGAGACATTTTGTCCACTACTCAAAACAAATTGGACTTCGAAGCCATCAGCCAAGCTTTGTCTGCACTTTGGGATGAACAGTTGCTTGGTCACCGTTATTCACAACATGCTGGACGTCATGGAAGTTCTAGCAATGCTCTATGGCATGAATGGCATGATGATGGTTGGGATGATGGCTATGAGATGAACTATGACGAGAGAACTGGGGTCATGATGATGGTTGGTGGAACGATGGTCAATGGCATGATGAATGGCATGAACATGAGTGGCCCGATGAAACCGCTCCTGCTAAGGATGCGCAAGCTGCTTTGTCTCCTGCCGAAGAGCGCCTTCAAGAAGCTCTTCAAGCTGAACAAGTCGCTGAGCAACTTGCAGCTGAGGCCAAGCGCACTTGGCAGGAAAACGCAGAAAACCACCCAGCAGTTGAAACGCGATAGAGGTTTTGGTCACGTCAACACTGTCAACAATGGTCGTTGTTTCAAGTGTGGCGGTAACCATTTGGTTAGGGATTGTCCTGGCAGACGTCATGGGAACTACCCCAAGGGCAAGTTGTCTGGGAAGGGCAAGGGCATGCACTACATGATTGACCCCAATGATGCGTTCTTTCAGAACAAAGGCAAGGGCAAGAAAGGTAAGTCAAAGTTTTCCCACATGTCTGAACAAGAGATGTTTTGGAATTCCAAGGGCAAGAGTCCTTTACCACTCGGAGGATAGAAACGGCTTTGGCAAGAACCCTGTGAATTCCTATGCTCTGTATGGCATGGAACTGGCCCCTACGACAAAGACATCGACTGGTGCTAGCTCTAGCTCTTTGGCTTCCAAAGCTCATGGCATTCTAGACTGCGGAGCAACTGCCTCTGCAGCACCAGAAGTTTCTGCCCAGGAGCTGGTGAAAGCTGGTTTGTCTCACGATCGACAGGCAACCGTGAACATTCTCTCAGCACAGCGGTCATACTCTCGCTTTGGCAATGGGAAGTGGGGCAGAGCTAGGTACAAGTTGGAAATTTGTTCGGATGTTTCTGGTCAAAAGAAAACGTTTTCACTGCATGCACTTCCAAATCCAATTGAGTTTTACCAGCCCAACTTTGACAAGTCACAACTTGTTACCATCTTGATTGGCATGGATCATCTTGGTCCACATGGTTGTCAAATGTTGGTTGATTTTGGATCTGGTTTAGCAATGGATGGCGTTGATGATAATCCTGAAGTATATCAACTACCAGTCAATCCGAAGAAACACTG
>Ga0126342_10002464_pt1 | contig 28906 bp, 23 predicted proteins | sample Cyp1metagenome_FD_92528 | JGI IMG/M metagenome (GOLD analysis project Ga0126342, IMG submission 92528) | Coral microbial communities from Lord Howe Island, Old Settlement Bay, Australia - Cyphastrea 1 metagenome | ecosystem: Host-associated > Invertebrates > Cnidaria > Coral ... | reverse complement strand
TCAGATGATTTTGCAACAGCGGTCAGTCAGCTGCAGATTTCATATGTTCCGTGTTGCTGTTCAGGTGTTCCAAAGAGTGCGCCAAGACGGTTTCTGCCCACCCCCTCTCTTCGCAATCAGACAAAGGACGGAAGAGAGGGGAGAAGTGAGGATGCCATCTCAGTAGCAAAGCCTGGACAGATGGTGATTGATTTGGGGATTGACAGCAAACCCCTATCCCTTTGGGGTAGAGCGAATTGTTTCCTGTAGATTTTGCCTGAAACCAATGCATTCAGGGATTGATACAACTGCCATTTCTCAAGCCCTTGATGAGTCATGGTGGATGATGTTCATGCTCCTCAAATTAATCAGCAGAAACAAGTTCCACGGGGATCTATGGGCTACTGATACTGCTTACCCTCCAGCTATCAAAGTTGGGAATGGGAATGGAGCCTCGCAATGTTAGATAGGAAAAGAACCTACGTGAATGGAGATAGTTCCACTGCCATGATAGATCTTTTGGTGAACCATTTGGGTTCCATATCACGGAAAGAACGCATTTCGGATCCACCGAAGCATCGACGAATTATGGAGGTTCCCAAAATCAGCAGAGCCACCAAGGGGGTTGTCATGTTGTCTTCATTTCTGGTAATTTCAATTTTGCACGCAGCTCGAAACAAGGGGAATTTCATGGTATTGCATCAACAAGAATTGGGATCCACATATTTTTTTTTTGCTGTACAAAATTCCTCCAGTTTCACAGCCAAACATATTTCATCAAGGTGTTTCATAGTATCAAACATATATCTGATATATAGGTGTTTCATATCCGTCCCCAGTAAGAGCTGGAAAAGCCACCGAGTTCATCCCATTTTAAGGGCACGGCACGACGGCGACGTGGCACCGTCCAAGGAGCTCCAAGCAGCGCCAGAGCCAGGTGCCTGTTATGTAGTGTACCCAACGTTAGGATAGAACAGGTTCAATTGGGGATGGGTCAAAACCCTCTCTTTTTTCTCTCTTTTGTCTGATGCTCCCGCTCAGAGGTGGGGATGGGTCAAAACCCTGGTACCTAGTGAACCCCAAAATAGCTGGTAAATGGATGTTCATCCCACTAAAAATGTATCTATAGGTATTGACCCATGCCCAATTCACCCATTTGTTTTGGCCGGATGTCACCAACGTCTATCTCTCTGGGGGTTACTGGTACCATAGTAGGATTTCCCATTATAAACCATCCATTTTCTGGTACCCCCATTTATGGAAGCCTCCACATGTTGTTTATCGTTGATGGGTAGATACGCAGAGATGGCGGATGGCGGGGTCTGCAAACATCGATTCGCGATTCAGCATCTACCATCATGTACACTGGTAGGGAAAACAATAGCATTGATAGGACTCGGTTTTTGCACATACTCAGAAATTATATATAGACATATACATATACATATACATATACATATACATATGATATAATATAATATAATAATATACATATACATATACAAATACATATACATATATACAGATGCGTTCTCTGCATCGTTTTCCGCACCATTTTGGCTGTGGACCTATCATATTCCATCCCTCCTTGGCTATACAACAGATCCATATACAACAATATGTAGATGTATATATATATATATATCTATACATATATAGACGCATGCACCATTTTCTCTCAATGGTATACCGATTGCCGGTGGTTTCCAGATCCCTTTGCGATCGCCGGCCTTTCGAGGCACACCGGAACCCCCATGGTCTCCAGAGGAGTCCGTGGACGTTCCCCGGTGGATCACAGAAAATAGAAAATGTTAGCGAAGTCAGGGTCCCCATCACCTATAAATCTGGGCAAATTTCATCACGACCTCACGTCGTTCTCCCGAGCCCTGGAAATCATCGTTAATTTTAGGGAAATCATCCCCATTCATGGCCGCAAGATTCAGGTTAGTGAAATATTATGGCCTTTACCCATATAAATGGGAAAATCATCTACGAATAGGAACAATATGATCTTTGGGTGTGACTGAAAATAGTTGTTTGGTGTACCGGTATCCCCCCAATCTATGATGGCCATTAAAAGCTAGGACGGCTTTGCAGATCTTCCAACAATGTGGCACCACATTGGGTAAATCCTAGGGAAATGATCTACAGTACATGTATCGATGTTAAAAAAGGAGGGTGAAAACAAAGCTCCCAAAGTGAGGAAGAACTGGGTCGTTTTTCAGCATTTTTAGGCAGGGATTCTGATGGATTCTGCCTAAAAGGTTGTTAAAAGAAAGTTCGGTTCACACCACGGTGACCAGCTGTACTGTATTTTTTCTCGCAGCTGAAGCCAGATGGTTCAAGCTTCGTTTCTAAGTCCATAGGTCCCCATCTGGAGCTGCGACCAGTGCGACCGGTGCGCTGGCGCAGTGTCCCGATTTTCCGTATGATCCGAAGTACATGGCTGCAACTTGTCAGGGAAGCCCTGAAGAGGGCTGGGGGAAACCCCAATTCCCAGGCGATCCAATGGAATGACTTGCCAGAAATGCCAGAAATGCCATAGTTGACCATCATTTTTCCGATCATCCAAGGGGACTTTCTACCCCCCTGCGACTTCGGGGCCGCTTTCTGGTTTTCGGTGAAGCGCCCTTTTTTTCGGGCTCTGAAAACCTTGGGAAACCTTCGATTCATTGGTTGGAGACCTCATATTTTCCCTAGAAATCAGCCCGGCCCAGCCGCCCAGACTCGCCCTGTCCAAGGCTCGCATCGACGTTGCATCTTTCTCTACTTGGCAGCAAGGCCTTGTCCCGAAGCTGGGGAATTCGGGGGGCTGGTTGAACATTGAATGGATGTCTACGGTCTACATAAAATATAAATACATACATGATAATAAAATAACAATAATGATAATGATAATAATATTTAATAGTAATAGTGATGATAATAGTAACTTGGTAATAATACCAACAAAAACAATAATGATAATGATAATAATAACATACACATACAGATGTATATAGGTTTATTTGCATACACAGATGTACATGTATATTACAGACATCACACACACACATATATATATATATATATATATACAGATCTATATATTTTGCATGAACATGGCTGCATGACAGCCAGGACTCAGCATTTGCCCATCGGGAAAACCGACCGGACCGGTGGTTTAGAGTTTAGAACAACCCAATGGCACGACTTTCTGTTGACTGCTGTCAAGTCAGGCCACTCCAAGAGACCTTATGTCTGATGTTGCAAAATACTACGTCTCTTGGCTGAACTTCTTTGGATCTGCATTACCGTGAGTGGACAATAAGCCAAAAAGTAGAAGCCTTAAGGGCATCCCAGGTGTTTTTGTGGCTTTATGGGTACTGTGCAAATGTTTGTTAGCCAGTATTTTTTTTTCTAGTGGTGTTCAAAAACTCTGTTGGTTGATGACTCTTTTTAGGGGGGTCTTCCCGACCCAACGTTTGGGACCACAATCCATTGACCGAGAAATCCATTGCTGTGGATTGATGCAGGTGTTTTTGGGCTCTGGTAGTCACGTCACTATTGTTCGATTTTTAAAGCCACCATGAAAAAAACAGGAGCACCACTTTTGAATGGAAATTGCATTGAGAAGTTTGTTGGCTGAGTAACCACTCTTGGAGTATCGATGGCAGGGAATCTGTCCGAGTATAATTACTATAGCGAAGGACAATCACTTCAAAAACATCAATTTGTACAAGAAACACAGCAAGTCATGTCTAAGTCGGGAACCGGGGGAAGCTCCAGCGATCAGTGAAACACTAAAAACCTGCACTTGGAAGATCAATATCACATCATATACCCTCTGGTAAATGAACACTTAGCTATGGAAAAATGGCCATTTATAGTTGATTTATCAATTAAAAATGGTGATTGTCCATAGTGTTTTGTATGTTTACCAGAGGGTAGCTATATATGTAAGTACACATAGGCAACATTCAATCCAATCTCTCATTGGGGACATGCAGATGAAGCCTATGACAAGGCAACATGGCCACAAAGCTATTTCCAGACTCTCAAATGCATTTCGACAATTATGCGTATATGCATATACATGCGCATATATATATACACATATTAATAAATATATTTATATGCACACACACACATTTGTGTTGGTTTGTACTTGGAACGTATCCCAATATTTCCCAGCTTTAAACTCTGAATATTCCAACTCCCGAAGATTTTCCAAGCCATCAATGATCATCAATGGCTACACGGCACAGCTTTGCCATGGAAAGCAGGCCGGTAAGCGGTCAGGTTGCTGAGACTGCCATCAGATTTCAGGTCTCCTTGCCCAGCTCAGCTACGTCTAGGACCATCTCAATGCAAAAAAGATTGGCAGATTTGCGTCTCAAACTCTTCGAACAAGCACCCCAGAAAAGTGATTGAATTCCTACACTATACGTATCTACATCTATTATATATATATATACATATCATTACCAGGCCACTTGATGTGACCCTTTTGATTTTTTTCATGTTTAACCCCCTGGAGAAGGTTACTTAGATAAAATAATATCAAAGGATCATTTAGCCATTTATCAAAGGGTCACTTAGGCTATCGAAGAGGTCACTTAGCCATCCTTAGGACCCTTTCCAGGCCTTGAATTTGTTTGGGATGAAAATAAGTATGTTGACCCAAATCCTGCACTGTGGCCTAAGTGACCTTTTTCTGACACGCTTTGACACGCATTGACACGCACCACCGCAAAATGCACCAAAATGCTAAGTGACCTCTTTCTACATACTAGGTGACCTTTTCATATGCTAAGTGACCTCTTTCTCGATATCCCCCACCCTTCGACGACACGCTCGTGACACGCATTAAAAAGAGGCAATCGCAATCTAAGCCCCAAAGGACTGTAACAGGTGAGGAAAGTATTTAGCGCGGAACCTGCATCCAAGCCCCATTTGGGAAACTCAAACCCACAAAAAGGTAACCTTGCAAAGAAGAAAAGAGGTCACTTGGCAAACCAGTATGTCATAAGTGGCATCTTTTTCTTTTTGGTCTAAGTGACCTCTAAAAGAGCTCACAAAGAACTTCCTGGTACATATCTACATCAATATATTTGTGAATGAATCATTTAAAATCCATCCTTTCTGGATGACTCCGGGCCCGGAGTCATCGAGTCATCCCCCCTCCCCTGGAACCCGGGCCCACCGAGGACTCGCCTCGCTTGCTGCTCTTCTGGCCGGTGGATGGCTCGTATCGAACGGTGAAGCAGGCGAGGTTTGAAACCGCGGTTCTTTGCCTGGAAATTTCGAATATCCCAAACATGGTTTTGTGTAGCTTGATGGAGAACCATTTTGGTGAATGAACAATTGATAACATGATGTGGAATCTTGGGTACATGGGTTGATGACAGTGGCTAAACATCCGATGTTGAAGTCGCCCATCTCCATTGGTTCCCTCGATGGCAACCATTCGCGAGGTCAAAAAGAATCTGGACTACGTCAAGTTGCTGGGCTCGAAACATCACAGCTTTCAAGCGAGGATGGCGAATGATTGGTGGCTCCATCGTCTAGGTCGTGATTTCGAGGAATTCTTCCACTCCCAACAGATGACAAGTTCCACAGTTCACACCGGCTATGACAAAAACCGGAGAACCCCGAAAAAAACATGGCTTAGCGTCTTTTCCCATTAAACACATGGCCATGAAGTGTGGGATTTCCATTAAAACCGCCTTTTTTTGGGGCTGCTGAGGTCAACTTTAGGTGCTGGTTGCTGTGACGTCTTCCTGGCGCATTACAAAGGCACTGGGATGGGGTGAGCTCGGCTGATGCCCTAGATGTTCATTTTTTTGTTGGATTTTACTGGTTTGCACAGAGATTTAAAGGACCAATTTGATGGGGCATAGGTAGATTAGATTGGATTGGATTGGATTTGATTAGATAGATAATTATATAGATAGATAGTCAAAAATGGACACACACACACATACACATGGGAAATCACAGGGAATTAACCAACGAACAACGATCTACTGCTTTTCATAGGCATTTGTGGGTGGGACAAAGTTGTAAATCATCATCTCCAAAAGTTTTTTCAAGTTTTCCGGGTTGTTAAAGTGTGTGAACTTGGGTCTGTTTTATCATGCTCATCATAGAACAATATAAATCATAATGCCTCGACGTATTTGTGTAACGGTGATGTATATATATATACATGGACACCGACAGAGCAGTTTCTGGAGGCAACAATTTCAGGTTCTGCTGCTCTCATTTGGTACGGGATGCTATTGCCAAATGATGATTTTGATGGATTTAATCAACAGAAATGGGGGATGATGATATACCAGCAACAATGGTTATCTCAGGATCAGAGGGGACTTTCACCAACAAAAAGTATGGATAGAATTGGGTATTTTTCGCTAGTGAATATGGGTTGGTGCTCTCAAACAGTTTGTTTTTTCATCCTCAACTGAGATGATGATCCCCTTGACTCTTCTTTTCCCAGGTTTTTCCCTTACTACGGAGGTAGTCACTCTCCTCATTCTGAGGTCGATCATGGGGCATTTTTTGGTCAGGTGACGCGAAGCTATTTGGAGAGGAGTGGTATCGCCAGAATGTCGTTGGAAACCTGAGTGGCACAGGTGCGGCACGGAGTCGGTACCGGATGGGGCCGGATGGGAGGTTGGGGGCGCGGGGGTGCCACCTAAAAAGTGGCTTTCCAACATGGTAGGGAGTTCAGTTGCCGAGAAGAGTAGTCAGCGCATCCTTTAAACCAGTTGAAAATTGTGGCGCTGATTGAGTGGAAGGAGGCCACAGCTTTGCGAAAGGTTGCCACCCAGCTCTGCACCCAAGGGGTTTGCCCTGAATACCTGGACATACCTGGACATACCTGGACCCTTGAAGCGGAAAGGATACAAATTCAAGTTCATGCAAGCAGCCTACAACAAGGCTCAATTTGAGGAGATCTGAGCGCGTGCGTTTGGAGACACAAACGATCCACAACTTGGCTTATTCGTAAAGCTTTTTTCACTCCTCCATGGTCAATGAGGAGTTATTGAAAAATGTGGTCACCGGAAAATGGGGTATCTATTAGGAACTCTGATTAATATTGGTTGATATATTACACTGATATATTACCATTAATATAGGTCCTCTGCATCAAAAGTGGGGGATCTGCTTAGCCGATTTTGATGGCTATTTTGGTGATGGTGATGATGATGCTGGACCATGGGATACCCATCATAGATAATCTTACAGTAGAATTGGGGCTGGGTCAAACTCTGTCAGACTTCTATTTGGAGGTTTCCGACAAGTCATAGGGGTACCCCCAGTTATCATCCATTTATAAGTCGGATTTTCCATGAAATAAACCAACCTTTCCAGGGGGCCTTTTCAACATCTACAACTACCAAGCATTTCGGTACTGGGCGACCTGGGTCTCCAGGAGCCTTGGGAGACCAAGTACGACTTCGTGTGGGGCTTGGATAGCGATGTCGACCTCACAGGCGAAACCTGAGATGTGGCCAGATTTCAAAAGGCAACACCAAAAAACAATAGTAAAATATAGTAAATGAAGCTCCAAAGAAGATATAGAAACGCGAAGAGCAATATGTTTTGTTCAGCATTTTACCATCGGATCTTTTTTGGGCCCCACGATGAATCTCGTTGACTCTCTATCCATAGCTATGCAGATCTTTCTACAAACGCATGTAGACGTGCACACGCACGACATATACAATACCAATACATATCTAAATATATTATGTTTTTTTTTTTTTTTAAATGTATGATGATGTATTGTATGATATAGTTGTAGACGTGTATACACATTCTACATACATATATACATACATATTACACTCATGCATGCATGCATGCATACATACATATATACATGCATGCATGCATACATACATGCATGCATACATACATACATACATACATTACATTACATTACATTGCATTACATTACATTACATTACATTATATTACATAGATACATAGATACATAGATACATAGAGTTCCATGAAGTGGAGCATACTCACAGTCATCCTTTGGCGTTTTGACAAAGTATGGGGCTAGCCACATTGGATTTTCCGGGGTTTTTCCCATTGCGAATATCCCATTCCCAGTGCTGGTCCGGTCCTTTTCTTAAATGGATCAACAATTATTCACCACATATTCACCACATAACCACATGATTTTTTCACCACATAACCACAATTATTCACCACAATTATTCACATATTCACCACATATTCACCACATATTCACCAGATATTCACCAGATATTCACCAGATATTCACCAGATATTCACCAGATATTCACCAGATATTCACCACATATTCACCACATATTCACCATTTTTCACCATTTTTCACCAGATATTCACCATTTTTCACCACCATGATTTTTAACGGAAGCATTCCTGGTTTTCGTGGGTCGTCCTTAGTTGGGTCGTGCAGGCACGAACCTCACGAAGCTCTTTCGGATGGTGAAGCAGAGCAACGCCTTGATCGCCGGGCCCACCTTTGTGGGTGCAGGACCGGGGTAGCCCCCCTAGCTTGGCGAAACGTGGACATGGGGTGGGCTACCCCCAGTTGGATGGTGGTACCCCAATGGTTGGATGGTTTTTATAAGGTTTCAATATGGTTATTGTTGTTTTTTTTTTTTTTAATGGTTTATATGGTTTTTATATGTTTTTATATGTTTTTATTTCATGGAAAATCCGAAAAGAAAATTTGGATGAAAACTAGTATATACCCCCATGGCTTGGAAAGCTCCATAAAAAAGGCATGCTTTTATCCAAAGTGTTGCTAACGTGGAAAGGGAGCTGTTCTGTGACCAGAGTGGTGCAAACAGGGAACAGTGGGCTCTTCATTGGGCGGTCAGTGACTGGTCAGTACGCCGGTCAGTGACATGGCCAAAATTGAGAACTGAGAGCTCGGACTCAAGTTGTCAAGGCGATGATAAATAAACTTGGGGGTGTGGCCGCTAGTAACTTCTTTGGCACATAAGACATCTTGATTTGCAGTGAATCATTCACACTCTTTCGCAATTAAGATGTACTCTCACAAAAAAATAGATATGTGCATACACGCACTGTAGATATATATATATAGAGTTATGGTTAATAATTAACACATCTGTATATAAATATACATCTAATTATCTATATTCATCATGCATGGTAAACTGATGTTACGTGGTACGTGTAAGATGTATTGGCAGGAGTGAATCAGAGACATCCTGGAGGTGACCTAAAACGACGGAAGGCAAGGGGGAAATCATCGAATCACCGAGTTTTACACCTGCCACAGGTGTTGGGAGCAGCCCCTGTTTTTGTGAGCTTTGGGACAGAGAATTTGGATAGACCAATGGTGACCCTGGAATGAAACATGGGACAGTCATGGACGGGAAATGTTTCTTCAGTAGCAGAATCTTTTGGCAATGGAGATCGACTGTGGAAAAATCGAGGTTCGATTGCTGTCCCATTGCGTAACATACGTAACCATTCCCATTGCGCAATTCGATTTTCCCATAGACCTTGAGAATCGGCCATCCAAAGAGGAAAGTAGTCGGGAGCTCCTATGACAGGGTCCTGTTTAGGTACAGGAACATCATCTATCCCTAGGGATCCTGCGTTGCACTTATTTCATGTCATTTGTTGATGTAGATGTTTTTTGGCCTCAGAAGCTATCCGATGTGTTTTTTTCCTATTTTGCGGGTGGCACTTTGGGCATTAAGAGGCCCTGTCACGGGCTGTCACGGCAAGTCACGCTATTTACCATCAAACGTCTGGATTTTTGATTGGAACTAGTAGACCCGCTACGATCTGTCACGATCTGTCACGCTTTGTCACGCTTTGAAACTGGAACCCTTTATAAAGAGTACCCCATGAAATGACTCTTCAAATTGCATTTGATGGCCATCAATGGGCTACCATCAAACGATCTCAAAATGTCAGGTTTTTACAAACGTAGGAGGGGATTTCACAGGGTCCAGATGACCGAGGCCCGCCACCGTATGCGTATCTGGGTATACTATATGTAGAATGTTTTTAATGTACATGGTATAACGTTTACTACAACTAATGATGTACAATGTGACATAATTGTGATGTATCATGTATGATTGTCGGAGAACTGCGCGAAGTGCAAGTCGAGGAGACACCAAGGCGATTTGCCTGCAGAGCATGTGGAACCTACAGAGAGTAATGTGGGTGAAACAATAAACCACCCATGACTGGGAATGGTTTCTACATACCACCTATAAAAATGGTGAAATTGGTTGATGGTTTGCGGCATTGTTTTATCTATGCAGTATTTGTCTATGCATACATTGACTATATAGACATGTACCCTCTGGTAAATGAACATAACTATGGAAAATCACCATTTTTAATGGGCAAATCAACTATTTCTATGGCCATTTTCCATAGCTTTTTGTATGTTTACCAGAGGGTATATAGATACATACGGCTATTGCATACGAACCCCAGTGGAACGTTCCGCTGGAGCAGTGTTTGCTCCGGCGGTTCATCCCATAGGCTGCAATTTCAAGCGATGTATTTGGCATTCTTCCTTCTTTTTCACTGTAAATACAGTATTTATGATCATTTATTCAACTACACCCGCAAAGTCATGAAGTGCAGAGCCGCTAGCGGTGATATAGCTCAAAGTTTGATCGAACTTGAAGTTTCCTTGCCAAGTGGACGGTGTGCAACCGTCTCCGTTTTGGAGTCTGGTACCGTTGCTGACCTGAAAAGAGCTGCTCAAAAGTGGTGCAAGGTTTCCTGAGACTTGCGACAGCTGATGGGCATCTTTTGAATCCAACAGACTCTCTTCGACTTTCTGGGCTTCAAGACGGAGACTGTATTGCTGCCGTTGCCCAGCAGCCAAAGATAGCTACAAGTGGGAGTGCGTTTGCTTTGTGGTGTGTTGGGGGTGACAGGATTGTCACATGGGGCGAGGCCCATAATGGTGCTGATAGCTCCACAATCCGACGTGAGCTCAGGAGCGGCCTGTGCCTTTGCTGCGCTCTTGGCAGATGGATCCAGGGATCTGTGGTGACATGGGGCCACGGACCCTCTGGTGGTGACAGCTCCAGAGTCCAGATCGGCTCAGGAACGTGCAGCAGATTTGTAGCACATACACTGCTTTTGCCGCCATTTTGGCAGATGGAAGCGTGGTGACCTGGGGACATCCAGCCAATATGGTGGTGACAGCTCCGGAGTGCTTGCGACCGGGGTCAAGTCATTGGGTACCCGCTGGTTATGACTAACAGTTTGCTATTGAAAATGGTGATTTACAGTGGATTTACCCATTGAACATGGTGATTTTATGTGATTTTCCATAGTGTTTTGTTTGTTTACCAGAGGGTACCCCAAAATTTGTTGAACGTTGAACCCATCCCAGTGACTTCACGGTCCATGGTCAATTTCTGAGAGGAAGGTGGCCTCTTAGCTGCGCTGAAATCATGTTGGACCCATAGGAGTTGATTGTTTGTCATTGAGTCATTGGGTAATCAAGTTGTTAACCACTATTAATTATTATTAACCACTATTAATCATGACTCGTTTTGTTCCTGTGGGATTTCTTGGAAATTCAGCCCAGAATGCCCAAAAAACCTTCTGAACAATCGATGTTCCGACCTTCGAACATCGTTGATCCGAATCGAATGCATTGGGTTTTCCAAGCATTTTCCGCTTGGATCTTCATGTTGGCCTCCCCTTCCAGAGGTTCGATTTTTCCATTGATAGGGCCCCATTGAAGTCACCGAACTCGGTTTCGTTGCAGCGAGCTGAGCTCGCCAGGCGCGGCCGCAAGCCCACCAGGCGACGGTGGCGGCACGACGGACCCCGTAAAATCATAGGATTCTTTGAGGCCACAGATTATTTTGCAGCAAAAGTAGTGGTTTCGTACCATCGATGGTAGCAACGGCTAGAAAAAAAACACTGGTTTAAACTATGGAAAATTGCATCTGATAGTACATACATAACATGGTGATAATTGCATCTGAATATTTCAGGGATTTTCAGGGGCACAGCACCAGATAGTCAGCAAGATGGAATTTTCCGAAGCGAAATGGCGAATGTGGGGATGGGTCAAAACCTCTGGGACCATCGGAGCACTTCCGTTGCGCAGGTTGCTGAGGTGACGCCAGATGGGTTGGGGGGCCCTAGCTAGGGCGACCTTCGGTTTCCTCAGGGGGTAGGTGAAAAAATTATCCCCCCTAAATTTGGCCGTCCTTTGGTACCCTCATTACTGTAAGTGGTTTAACATGGCCTTGAAGATCCACTCTTGTATGGGATATCTTGGTAATCAATGCTAATCAAACATGGCGAACGATCCAGGATTTTCCCAGCATTCATAACCTCCATGGTTCGTAACCGGGGAGTTTCGAGGCCGTGTTTGATTAGGAGAGTATGGCGCCATTTTTGTTAGTCAAATCCCTGGAAAAATCACCATAAAATACCACATTTCCCATATTTTCCGGTGTTTTTCCTATATTTTCCTTGGATTGCTGGTAGATTTCCTAGCCAGCCATCTTTGATGACGCCCCGGTTGTCACTGACTGAGATCCCGTGCCCTACTGCTGGACTTTGATCGCAGCAACGACAAACACGTCACGGCCGAGGCATTTGCCATTCCCTGAGGGGGTTGGATTTCCCATGATGTACAACAAGGTGGTGCCCCATAGCTAAGGTTGTTGGCTAAGTATGGTAGATGGTAGACATAACTATAGTGAATGGACTTTATGAAGCAACAAGCATTTTACTGGGCACCACTAAAATGAAGTCATTTTATAATTATTTCAGCATTTCCGACGGAACACCATTATATAATATTATATATATATGCTTGGACTATAACCGCTATAACTACTAGAATCCATATATTCCATGCTTCAGGTTGTCAGCTTATAATTATGGTTTAATAGTCATGGTTATTTTCGTATCAGTGACCCATGGGTTGGAAGTGATCCAAGTGATCCATGAATCCTTGATGAAGTAATTTGCCATTTCTGGGTGAAGAGTTGGACAAAAAAATGGTTGGACATGTAGAAACAAATCCAGAGAATTTCTGAAGATGGTGATGCGAAACTTCTACTAATCTTGACAGTACAAGATGAAGGGGAAGTTGGAGGAGAATCAGGAGGTGACTGAATGCAGTGAGAAGTTGGAGGAGATGAACAACTTCAGAATGACTACATGTGACTTCATGTGACTTATTCATGCAGTGCCATCAAGCGTAGCTCGGATTCGCCATTCGATGGTAGAAGTTGTCGTGGGTTGTGGTTCCCATGGCTCGCAAAGGTTCAGTGGGAGATCCCTGAAAATCCCATAGGAAAATCCCTGGTTGCCGAAGAAATCCTCCGTTCCCATGGATTCCATGGATCCTCAGTTTTGGTCAAATGGTCCCGGGTCTTCGGCATGTGTCCCAAATCGGGGAATACCAGAGCAATCCCATTTAGGATAGCAACCCCACAAGATAGGTCCCAGGTTCAATTTACCCTCCGGTGATCAAACATGGCTGGCAAATCCCCGAACGAACCATGGCCGGTTTTATATTCTTTTATATAATGTGAAAATCATGGAACCCAATGGTGAACCACTTCTCCAATTGGATCTCACTTTTGGATCCCAACTTGGGCGACACGCCACACAACTGGAGGTCTCTATGTCGCAGGAGATGGGACCGAACTGGTCGGCTTGGTGAATTGTAGAATATATTAAATAAGATCATTCTATCAATCTTACTGTTGTATATTACTATAATTATTACATATCATAATGATATGGGATTGTACAGGAAGGTTTTTGTTGCTCTAATATTTTTTCATAACTGTTACACCATTACTATCATTATGACTTATCACTATTACCATTCTTGTCATCTTACCATTGTTATCACAACCTTGTGATGATATCACTCAGTCCGATGGTTAGGAAAAGGAGGGAAGAGTTCTGGCCACCTTTTGTAGGATTTGATATCGTTGGATGACTATAACCGGAGTTGGCATTAGATGGTGGCCTTCGAGAACTGACAAATCCCAGTCACAATTTCCAACTTCGTTGGGGACTTGGGGACTTGGGGACTTTTTTCAGGATGGATTACCAGAGAGTAATCCCTTCAACGACATCCTTTTTTGCTATTGGACCCAGACTTTTTCGGGAGAATTTCACAAGATTGGCCCAGGATAGCCATGATGTTGGAAGCACTTCAGGCACCGGGTGGATGTTTGAAAAACATGAATCAGCAGGGCAGTTTTAGATTGAAAAACGTGTTGAAGTTGCAGGACGTAGTTTCATTTACTATGGCTTTAGGATGTCAGTTGGGACCATTCGCACCTATGGCACTTCAGTTGGAGATTTCGGATGAGATTTCCCACCCTTTCTGAGGAAATGGTCGACTTCTCCCACGGATGACTTGCTTAACACCGCCCATCAACGATGGCTTAGTAGGGTATTTAGACATCTTATAGGACCATTTGCGGGGTGTTTAATATTAGGGGGATGGGATTAGTAAGGACCATGCAAATCTTTCAGTCGGACCACAGAATTTCTTCTTGGTGCTTCTCATCAAATGCCCCAAGACCAAGAAATTCGAAGACTTGTTGACTCCGATCAATTGAGCTTGCCGCACCCAGCAACCCTGGGCAGCAGAAATGGAATGGTGTTTCCCATGAGTCGAATTTGTAGATTTGCCATCCAAATGCTGTGACCCATTTGGCCCCAGATCGATGAAAAAATTGATGCAGAAAAATGAGGATTTATCATCCATCAAAGGAGTACCTCACAATATTCTTCTGGTCATGTGGTAAAGTTAGCCAATAAACCTCCAATTTTGGAGGGTTAGAATCCGAGCCATTTCGTTTGGGAACAACCAGCCACTTCATCCAATTCCAGTGATTTTAGTCCTGTTCTCACAAAAAAACATATAAAAACATGTGGTTTCAACCAGCAACCACGGGAATTTCACAACAGAAATGGCTCTGTGATGTGATCATCCCGCTGTTACCTGAAGGCTGATTTTCCACCACAAAATTAAGGGTTTGGCCCACAAACAATGGCTGCTATCAAACCAATTTTTCACCCGAAATTGGAAAAACACGATCAATCTACATCAAACGCGAAATCACATGAAATTATAGGTCTTACACTATAGGTTTTATCATGGTTTTCCCCAACATCATTAGTTTCCATTGTTTTCCCATGGTGCTATTGAATATGGTAGATTCACTAGTACTTCCCAAAGATCAATTACACCACCTGTGACTGGGAATGGTTTCTACATACCACCTATAAAAATGGTGACTGGGGGATGGTTTATTGTTTTACCCACATTACGTCATCATCCCAACTGACTTTCACTCCATCATTTTTCAGAGGAGTAGGTGGCTCAACCACCAACCAGCCATGGCTTTCCTATGGATTTTGGTCCCCCATTTGGCGTCGCAGGTGCTGCTAGCTCCATTTGGCGCTTCGAACGACCGGATCCCAACTGCGACGCTTGGGCTGACCCGGGGTGACCCGGGTGACTCCATGGGGATCAGTTACTGCTAGGGAATTCCCAATCATTTAAGATCATGTCTCAGACACAAGGAAATGATTACATAGATTAAATATGATTATATATATATAATATATATATATATAATATATATATAATATATATATATATATGGAATATCAGATATTGATATTATGGAATATTTAAGGGATTTATCAATCATTTTTGGAGGGATTTATTGGGTATTTACAGGGGATATCACCAACCACAGGGGAATTCTTGTTGCGGCAAACCTCACTTATCCCGTATTTTTTTAAATTCTACTGTTTGTTGAAAATAGGCTCAACAAGCAGATAGAGTATATCATCCATGGTTGATGATCATTTTCCCTATTTTCACATTGCCATTTGGGGAGTATGTTTTTTTCATTTTCAGACACAGCGATGTTGGCGAAAACCAAACTGATCTTCTCATGGCGGATATGGCAGTGGCTTTTCCTCAAAAAAGCTGGGATAAACTATGATAAACCATGATAAACCTTAGATAAACCTAAGAATTCTGGGACTGACCACTGTTGAAAGTGGAGAAGTTGTAACCTGGAGTAGGACCAGTCTTTAGGGGTTTTGTGGGGTTTGATGGCCATGTCGTTTGATTCAGATGACTGTACACCTATTCCACGGCGGTTTAAACTTTTTCAAAGTCCATCCAATTTGCAATGATTTACCCAGTATTCTTGGGATGTCTTTCAGCAACTAAGCAGCTTGCTTCGCCCGGCCTTTTCTTGGATCTGATACTTGGCATGATAGAGCCGGTAAAACCGACTTTGACGATCAAAGATGACATTTCCAACGGCGGAGTTCACCCGATGCTTCAACTACATGTAGCTCTACCCAGTGGCCACGGGAGAAGTTTCGTCCTGCAGTCCTCCAAAGTTGGGGAACTGAAGAATCTGGCGAAGAGCACTGGGTGCAGCTTCCGGCTGGTCACGTCTGGCCATATCCTGGCTGATGAACCTCTGCAAGATGCTGGACTCCACGGTGACCAGCTCACGGCCGCATGTCAGGTGAAGGTGGCAGCCAAGCCTTTGCCTTGTGGTGTAGTGGGGCTGGGATCGTCACATGGGGCGATGGAAAGTTTGGTGGGGACAGCTCTGCGGTGAAAGATCGGGTCAAGGGCGTGCTGCAGGTTGAGGCCACAAGTGCTGCGTTTGCTGCGGTTTTGGCAGATGGAACTGTGGTGACGTGGGGCGCTCCAGACTGTGGAGGTGACAGCTCCACAGTCCAGGATCAGCTGAACAATGTGCAGACCGTTGTCGCCGCCGACACGGCATTTGCTGCGATCCTGGCAGATGGAAGTGTGGTGACATGGGGCGACCCAGAGGATGGGGGTGATAGCTCCAGAGTGCAGCATCAGCTGAACAATGTGCAGCAGATTAGGGCTTCAGCTTTTGCATTTGCTGCAATTCTGGCAGATGATTCGGTTGTGACCTGGGGCAATCCAGGTTTTGGTGGTGACAGCTCTGAAGTCCAAGATGAGCTGACAAAAGTTCAGCAGGTTCAGCCCGCAAGTGCTGCTTTTGCTGCCATCCGAGCAGATGGATCTGTTGTCACATGGGGCTGTCCAACCGAAGGTGGGGACAGCTTCACAGTCCAAGATCAGCTGCACAATGTACAGAAGGTTGCAGCCAATGAGTCTGCATTTGCTGCAATTGTGGCCGACGGATCAGTCGTTACCTGGGGCCTCCCAGATTTCGGCAGCGATAGCTCTGCAGTCCAAGATCAGCTTAAGAATGTGCAGCAGATTGCGGCTTCATCTCAGGCATTTGCGGCAATTCTGGCAGATGATTCGGTTGTGACCTGGGGTGATCCAGGTTTTGGGGGTGACAGCTCTACTGTCCAACATCAGCTAGAAAATGTGCAGCAGATTTCTGCCACACACTCTGCTTTTGCCGCGATTTTGGCAGATGGAACTGTAGTGACATGGGGCGGTTCAACGTGTGGTGGTAACAGCTCCAGAGTCCAACATCAGCTCACAAACGTTCAGGAGGTGCACGGAGGAAGAGAGGCTTTCGCTGCCATCCGAGCAGATGGATCTGTGGTCACATGGGGCGATGCGAACAAAGGTGGTGACAGCTCTACAGTCCAGGATCAATTCCTGCGTTTGTAGGTCAAGATGGTCAAGGCTGCGGCTGTGCTTTTCACCAAAACACTCGACATACTTACTACCCAAAAGATGCCTTTGCGGATGTGTCATTGCCACGATGCTTGATAACGATATGATATAATATGATATGATATGATTTGATTTGATATGATATAAAAACAACATGATATGACATGATATGCTATGATAGGATCCGATACAATATGATATGATGATATGATATGATATGATATGATATGATGCACTATACTGTACTATTGTGCAATATAAAACAACATAATGTGATATCATATCATATGCTGTAAGATGATATAATATGTGATCAATTGCATCCCAAAATGGCCAAAGGACCTTAAAATCTTGAGCTTTGTGAATTACTATAGACTGACCTAGAGTGTCCCAGATTTAATATACCCTCCGGTTATTTAACATAGCCCTGGAAAATGGCCCATAGAAATAGATGGTTTACCTATTAATAGCATGGTGATTTTCCATGGCCCAAAATGGTGCCCTTCCCCCTGTGTCACTGTCCTCGGGTCCTCGGGTCCTCGGCTCCTCGGCTCGGCCGAGGACTATCGCCATACGGATTTCGTGGAGCTCACGGCGCCCATTCTGACCATGGCTGCCCTGCCCATGATCTTCAACGACTGCAGCCTGGCTGACGGTGTGACCGGTCACGGCAACATTAGCCAACTGGAAAGGTGATGAATGGTGAAGCATGATAACTGTGATGGTGGTGATGATGATGATGATGATGAGGAGGAGGAGGAGGAGGCTCCGAGGAGGAGGATGAGGAGGAGGAGGAGGAGGAGGAAAATTGGTTTCCACTCAAGATGTTTGGTGACTTGTGCTGTGCTTTTCAGAAATTTGGATCCATACAGGATGTGCTTGGAAGACTGGGTCCAAGGTGTATGAAAAAGGTCAGCCCCAAGCAGATCTATCAGCAGAATGCTGCGGCTACCCGAGGTAGCAAATGCATCCACGACAAATCTGTTCGGGAACCCAGTGGGCCTGTTAGGGATTCAATCGCGTGGCAGCGGTTTTTCCAGCCGCGAGTCGGTCCGTGATTTCATCGTCTAAGGATTGGGGTTTGGCCGGGGGCCCTAGTGGCAAGGCTCCATTGCGAGGTCATGGTTGTTTTGGTTGGTCTTTAGCATTCCTACATCACCTTCGTGTTGACTCTGGTTGGATTGTTTTCTGTTTTGGTTCATCTTGATTTGCTTCATTCTTCTTTGCTTTAATTATTCTCTCTTTTTCTATCTTCTTTTCAACTTTGGTGCTTCTGCTTTGGTTGTTGCTTTCGAGCTTCAGATGTGAAAGAGTTTCGCTTGGTATTTCGTGTGGTAATCGGAGGTTGTTATAGAGATATTTTTTTTGTTGATAGAACAATGCATGATAGTGGCAAGAGCTATAAAGCAAGTGGATGTCGACAGAGATACATTTCCCAGAGATAGGTCACTGTAGATATTTGGAGGTCCTGCAAATAAGTTGATTTGAACCTTGGGCACCCATGAGCCCTGCTACTGATCAGTTGTCTCCATTATGCTTGGGTCTGTTGACCACCACTTAAGCTCAGCTTGTTGGGCCAATTGGTAGCTTACTACAGGGTTTCAAACTGGCTACTACTCACTTTTGGTAGCTTACATACTGTACATGTGTATATCATATACACGCATATGTAGATGTATATGTATGGATCTCTATGTATATATATATATATATCCGATATATCCTCCAGCAAAGATGTCGAAAACATGGCTTAAAGAGGAGACATGATCTAGAAATCGTGGATTTTCCACATCTATGTTGATTTACTGGGGGGGCAAACTACCAACCCAGATTTACCCTGGTCTTTTTTAACTCCGTGAATTTCCAACATGTGAAACTCATGGCGAAGTCCCCGCGTTGAGGACATGGTGTGGTGCAACTTTTTAGCCTCCGAAGCAAAGCAAGCGAGTGGCTCCTTGGCGAAGCAGACCTTTTTGCTGATCCCATGGTTGTCCCAGAGATCAATGATCCCTGGATCTATAGGTTAAATGATCCCATCCTATGGCTAAATGGCTAAATGATTAGATGGTTACCCTCTGGTAATTTATCATAGCTATTGAAAATGGCCATTTATAGTGGATTTACCCATTAAAAATGGTGATTTTCCATAGTTACGTTAGTTTACCAGAGGTTAAATGATTAGATGTGCGTTTTTTCCATGAAATCACATGAAATCGCTGGGTTTAATGTTGTTGGTGTTGATTTGGGATGAAACCATCCCTAATGACTCACCAGAAATAGCTGCGGTTCCAACCCTCCAAAATTAGAAGTTTATTGGGTTTACGACATCATCATATATATATATGTAACTAATCTATAACTGATATAACCCAGAAAAAACCAATGGGATTAACGTATAAACCACGTGTTTTAGGGAGACAAACATGTGGATCCAGCGGAACACATTTCAGCTGGAGGGGTTTCAATGACCTTCTGTCCTTGCGTTGGAGTTGGGGCCTCCACCACCAGATACAATTTTGGGTCTGACATCAGCGTTTCGATGACAAATGGTGGCTTTTCGAGCTGAGAGAATCATGCACTATGCTGCAAGGACAATTTATTTTATTTTTTTCAAGGGGCACCTGCTGTACTGTAGGCAAGCTGCAAGAAATTGGAACCCGAGCCCTGAGGTTGTGCATTGATTGATGCCACACCGGTGAACCACCTCAATTGGAAGCAGGTGACAACCGCAGTTGGTAGCAGCTGGGATCTGGAAAGTGGGGATGTTCCCTTTTAGGCCTTAGCTTAGGAACCTCCCTTTTACGTACCTGAACTGTTCTGGTAAGCCGGTCGAACCCGGTAGGTCTTGCATGGCGGCAGACTCGCTGTTGAAATGTTGGTGGTTGGGCTAGAAGAAAGTCTGCCATTCCAGGGATTCCGTTTAGAACCACCTGGGCGATGCCGCATCCCAACAGTTTCGATGATCCAAGCTGAGCTTGGGCACGTCCCAAGATATCTGCTTCGGGTTAGAAAGTGATTACTTGCAAGGTTCATGTACCAACATTTGGGGTTTGGATGGGTTTGGGTGTTTGCAGATTTGGCCCGTCTCATGACCATTCGCTCACCTAGTGACTGGTGCTTTTCTTTTTCACCGTCAAGTTGTCCACAGGCCTTACCTTCGAAGGTCTTTTATGCAGCTGGGCGGAAATGGGACACCGTGACTGTGACTACAGGGGATATACTTGGAGGATCATCCCACTTAGTAGCTGGTCACTCACCCTGGTTAGAAAGTCCTCTAAGTGGGTTATCCCATATATATTGTATGATTATAAATATATACGAATATATATATATATTAATGTATATTAATGTATATTAATGTATATTAATGTATATTAATGTATATTAATGTATATTATATATGTTGAACTATTGATATTGGCACATCTACAAACTGCCTAGACTTCGCTGCTTCGCTGCAACGTATCCCCGCTGCATGGTGACCAAGGAAGCCAACCGAGAGGTGCATCGCAAGTACCGTCCCGGGGGACCCAGGGACCCGGTTGGGGGCTCCGGGTTGGGCTCCGGGTTCGCAATGTGGGGCCCCCGGCCACGATAGCGTGAAAAGTTGGTGCACAAATCACTCCAATAACTATGGTTTATGGTACGCAAATAACTATAGTAATATAGTATTCATGGGGTTTATAAACCAACTTATAACTGGGGGGCCCCACATTCTAGGTCATTTGGTCTAGGCTAACGGTTGGGTTTATGGGGGATGGAACTAGTGAACTGGTTTGATAAGCCAACTTGGAACTGGGGGGCACCACTTTGGATCCCGATTTTTGATGGGAAATATGGGGAAGACTGTATCCATGGTGGAATTTCTCCTCCTCTACGCTGGGGTTTGTTGGGAACATCTACGAGAAGCCCTACAGTTTTCACTGATCCATCGTTTTCCCAATAGTTAACCATCCCCAAATTTTATTTGAATTATCGGAATTATCGGAATTTGATTTGATGATCAAAAAGTGGAGGACTATGAACACTCAGATTCACGATCAGGGGTAAACATAGCGTCAGCATAGCAAACAGTCAAATTGATCCAAAGACTTGCTGGTGCTTTCATTTCCTTTTTATATTCAACCCTATAGAAATGGGATGATGACCGCAGCTGACGAGCATATTTATATCACCAGCTCAAGCAGCATCAGCATATCCCATACAAAATCCCATGATATCCCCATATGATATGGTTGGTCAGTGTTAGTCATAAATTCATCACCTTAAAAATGGTCCTAAACTCAGAGATTTTGATGACCTCGGACGGGCAGCGGGTTCCGTTCCCAGGTCGCTTCTGGTCACATTTCAAGACCTTAAGCTGCGTGGTGGTCGAGCCCGCAGTGGTCATCCCACCCATGCAGGAGACCGCAGCAGGGTTGCGCCCTTTTGGTGGGGTTGGATGGTTTTCGGATGGTGACCTCTAAAGTTTCGGGGAGCAGTGTTCGAGGTTGCTGCTGGCCGATTTCAGGCATATCAGTCAAATTTCTTGATGATTTCCTCATTTTTTTCTGCTGGGTCTATCTTTGTTGTTCTTCTTTGATAGCTTTAATATGGGTAAAACAATGCCATAAACCATCCCCCAGTCATCACCATAAATATATAGGTGATATGTAGAAACCATTCCCAGTCATGGTCCCAAATGGGTGGCTTATGGCATTGTTTTATATGTTTTACCCACATGAATCCCTTCCAAAGTTCCCCCATCAATTTCCAGGGCTTAAACCTTGGACATCGCCTGGTGCGCAAAGAATCAGGCGCGACTGGCCACGATTTGGTAGATGATTTACCTGGATTCTAGTCATTTGGCTATAGCTATTTGATGCTATTTGATGCTATTTATGTCATTACTGAAATGTCTAGTTTTTTTTTTTTTTTTAATGGGATGATAGTCGTGGGATATTGATTTTACTCATTTGGCTATTTCTAGGTGATTGATTGGGATGATTGTGGGACGGTGGGATATCGTGGGAATGTAAGCAACAAAGAATGATGATGTACCTATTTTCCATATATTTTCATGGTGGTTTTCTACACATAGCAAAGTGTCAACGATTGCCACTAAGTAGATGGCAGGAATTCACAGGGCCACAGGGTGAATTTTCCTCCAAAAGCTCGTCCCATGGAAAGTATCCATGGAACATAGGAGCAACATGTTTGAATTCATGTTTTGAACATCAATCATTAAATAAAATTCAAAGTTCATGTTAGGACCGTTAGGACCCAAGAGTAAATTAACAGAAACAAATATGGAAAACCCAAGATGTATAGATCACTGAGGTTTCCCCATGGGTTGATCTATGAGCCCAGACCGGCGCAAGGATAGAGTCATGCCGCGACGTGAAACATCTGCCGCTCCTCCTGGTTTTGGTCCTGTCAAGAAACTCGGGGATTAGCCTCCGGCAATTAATGGTGATATTTCCATGGGAAATTTCATGGGGTAACTGTAGATATATACAGCCACTGCTAATTTGTGATAGCTATGATTTTTTTCGTTGGCGCCAGTTGGTTTTTTTCTGGTTTACCACTCTTAAAAACCCGTGAGTTTTGATAGCCATGTTAAATTACCAGAGGGTAGACTCATGACTTTAATTTCGATCTTTCATGATGAATGATGATTTTTGGACCGTGGATTTCCGACGATGAAATTTCAAAGGCAGATTCCACGGGGTCGAGTTTTCTTCAAGAAAGACGAAGTGGGAAGGAAGCCTTCAAGATATGGCTTCAGAAAAGAAACAATGTTCATTCATCTTGGAGCTCAATGCTCACATTTTGTTAATCTTCCCATTTCAAAGGGGGAACTCCCAAATTTTACGGATCAGATCCTCCAATTGTCTCCAATTGTATATATATATATATGTATATATATATATATGTATATGTGTATATATATATACACAGATATACAATGATATGGATCAGATCCTCCAAATATCTCCAATTTCAGGCTCCCATGTTCGCAACTCATCAAGTCCGAAACAATTTCATGGTCTCACCTCCTACAGCTACGACCGCATCTTTCCAAGGACCGCAGCCCGCCGCAAGATCCACGGCAGACACAACTGGCAATCGCGGCAGAAATTTGGGTTTCGCTGGTGACCGCTGGTGGTTTTGTTGAGATGTCCCCACATGGTTGGCTGATTCGTAGAGGAACAACGGCCATTACCAATTTTTTCGCCCTGAAAAAGCAGGCGGTTGGGCATGATGAAAATCTCCTGAGAGTTGAGGATCATGAAAGCATCGTGGCCTTTTTCCTGCAAAAAAAACACAAAACATGTGGGTATGAGAGCCAAACTTGTACAACAGTGGAAATGGCCGGGGTTGCCTTACATGTTGCCTTTAGTGACATAACATACCTGTTGCTATTGGTTATTATCCCTACTCCATACTTGCGATTCCTTTTGGTATGATGTGAACTCCAGGGTTTCCATGTGGGGAACCGGCTACCCATATGGGTTTGTTATCTTAATTTACCTCTGAAAATGTCCACTTGGGGGTCCCATTTTCAGACACACCCCCAGATCATGTTATTGGTTTGATATCCGCATTGAATTCCACGAAATTCAACCACAATCCATCAAAATCCCTACTAACATCCAATTAATAATCCATTGAAATCCATCAAAGTCCACTAAAATCTACTAGAACCCACAAAAACTCATTAACATCCATCAGTTTTCTCTAACATCCACTAAAATCCCCTTGGGTTCTCCGCCAACTTCTTGGTGTGACCTCGCCTCACGGGCGTCGACGGTCAGGAGAAATCTCCCCAGCGACGACGGCTCTTTGAAGAGGAGGCTATGGCAATTTAACCAAGACATGGGGTTTTCCATAAGGGATACCCAATAGCTGGATGGTTTATAACCCATAGGATCCATGGTGCTGGTATATATGCTAACATTGGGGGTATATTGATGGTAAATGTTACCATATATAGCATACATGGATCCTATGGGTAATGGAAAATCCTATAAAAATAGATGATTTAGGGGATTTTTCACCAACGACATATGCAAAATCGTCAACCCAAAAAAGTGACCATGGTGATTTATATGTCATGGCCTATTTTCTTGAAGATGGTATATGGTGATTTAATGGACCAAGAAATATCTAAGCAAAAATGGCGATATGATTCTGAAAGTGGCTTCTCCATACTGAAAAAAACGACATCCGTATACCATGCAAAATCGTATTTCCAATCGATTATAGGTTAGGACTGCTCCAATACTCCTGATTTAAGCAAAATGGAGATTTTAAAACCAAACATCAACATGGGGATATTGTAGTGATGCTTTAACACATCCAGGCATGGTGAGAGATTTTCGCTGATCCAGGCATGGTGGTTGGTTCGACTGTTGATTTCCATCAAATCCATTGGTGAAACTCCACAGTTCAGTGGTTTTTCACGCCATTTTAGTTCGTTCAACTCCCAATTTTGGGGACCAGTGAATACAGTGGAGTTCAACCAGTCTAACCAATCCACTTTTTTGGTGCTCTAAGTGATCCCATGGTGCTCTAAGTGATCCGGTGCTCTAAGTGATCCACTTTCAGGTGCTCTAAGTGATCCCTTAGCCCCTTTTGAGCCACTTGAATGGGTTAAACTGGTGTTTCACCCAGTAAAAGACAGCGAAGACAGCACTGTTTCGGCAGGCACCCGAGCCTCCGTTGGCCCCGGAGGCGCGGACCCGAGGAAAATCCATGGTAAATCCACTGAAAATCAGTGAAAACCCAGGGTAAATGGATACTTTTCGGATTTTTTTTTTGGGGGTTACTTGGAAGGCAAGATGGTGGAAACAGCAACAGGTTGGATTTTTGGGAGCAAAATCATATGGTGGATAGAATTAGCAAACACTTGGATGAAACTAACAAAGATGGGGATACACCGGTAGACATTGAGGTGAAATTAGCAAAGATAGAGATACAATAGAAAAAATCGGCCAGAGTTTGTGCATGGCTATAGAGTCAACAAAGCACAGGTATGAACAGAGATACAGTGAACAGTACATGGGGTGCAGTGCGGATATCGCAAGCACATTATTGACCCCCTCAAACCCGGATGGGTGATGATCTAGAGCAATATGCCTCAACATCGTTCGATGCCACAGAATTTTGAACATCATGTGCTAAACCCAACAACAAACCATGCCCAGTGCACCCAATTCTACCCTTTGGGAGTTTGTAAAATTTTGTAAACAGTATCCCCCAAACAAAGGGTCTCACCATGTCTCACCTATAACCGGGCTTGTCTGAACATATTAGGAAAGCCACAAACTCCCATGGTTTATCACTAGTTTCCACCTGGAAATTACCATGTCTCAGTGGACAAACTCAGGTGGTATTTTCTCCTTAGAAACTTCAACAAAAACAGCCCAGTTACCCTGGGTAAACGAACAGTTCGATGTGGAAAAACCCAGGCTTTCCTTCGGAAAACAATCTACAAATTGTGGATTTCCCCACATCTCTGTCCATTTACCCCAGGTATCCTCCGGGAAACAAACATGGCGACATATCACAGGTAGAACATGACGCTGACGCCCTCGGGTGTCCTGCAGGCGCGTCGAGTCGGCAATGGCTATACCAAGCGAGCCCTGAAAAGATGAGGAAGATCCGCTTCTAAAATAGTGATGAACTATGTATTGTTTCTTTTTGGGGGGCTTACCATAGATGATAGCCATGTATATATATATATATACAAACCACACACATATATATATATAATATACATACATACATATATATATATATATATATACATATATATATATATGCGTATATATACATATACATATATATATATACACATCATCCAGAAACATGGCACTAGCACAAATCTTTAAAACAATGAAGCTGGAGCATGTGGCGGCTCCGGGAAAGTCCCACATGGTTCCCCACTGGAAGCCAAGAAACATGGCTGTGGGATGTCGTGGGTCAAAATTTATCAATCCAATGCATGAATCGCACATTTTTTTTCCTATCTCTCCCGTTGATGTTGCCGCATTTGCGTGCAGTATGACTATCTCAAAATGACCTCGCCAAGATTGTGGCTTTGTTTTATCCAGCTTTCTTATGCTTTATCTTCAGCCGGATTCGTTGGATCTCATGATAATCACCAAGATGTATTGGAAGCTGGCTGAAGCAAAAAAGTCACAATGTCAAAAGTTGTCGATGAATCCTTCGAACATGTCTGGAGTAATCCCTGAATCATATTTTGGTCGGGGGGAAGGAAGTTATTTAGGTCAAAACCAGCCCTTTGGTACCCCATTTGTGAACCAAATAATTCCTTCCGAACATCGAATACTCAGAACCTCCTGGCCTCCTGACGAATCCCAGGGCCAAACTGGCCAAACGGCCGGCAGGACCGCAGGCGCCCTTTCGTTTCAGAACGGGAACAGGGCTTTGACGCTTTGATAATGGCAATGTGAATGGGATATAAGGGGACAATCATCTACAAATGAAGATACAATGAAGATATATTGAAGATATAATGAAATTATAATGAAGATAACTAAGCAGTTGCTTTTTGATGCCTATAATCAACCGTTTTATGGACATATATTAATATCTATACATATGTATATAATGTGCATATGTCCAACCATATGGGATTTTAGTGGGATAATAATCTATAAATGGCCTTGTTAGTGGGATATAACGGTACAATCATGAATATGAACAACTGAAGGATACAATTCGGACATGGGATATTACCAAGAATGGATCGATTTTGGATTCCGCCAGCAGTAACCATCATATTTTGGAGGATTTTGGTGGCCCCGCTTTGGTAAGAACCTGATAGATTTTGGTATTTTTTTGAAGCATTGACCGTGCCATCTGATTTTTTCGGTACTTTTTGACCAAACTCCAAAAGCACGAAACTCCGGGGATATCAATGGCCTGCCGATGTGAACGAGCACCATGACGGCTTGAGGTTACCAGCCAACAGAGACTTTCAGTTTTGGGCATGGTGATATTTATATGTACATATACAACCACTAGAAGTGCAACGCTTAGCCGAAAAACAGTGCAAACTAACCCGAGTAGACCTTGGCAAAATGAAGATGCTGCAAATTGGTAGAGAACACCACCATGATATTTCACACCGCTTAACAACGACGATCAATGGCACACCGTCGATGCTGCCATGCACTGACCTATTTAGTTGCCTTCGGCAAGGCCGCTGGCCATAGTGGCCCCAAGTGAGTTTGACGTGCACTCTAGGTGGTTGACCGCATATCAAATGAGTACCGCCCCCTGCAAAGTAGCGCCAGGTACTATGTATGAGCCTGTGGCTTGACAGCAGCATGAAAGGGGACAGGGTGGAAGCGGAGAGAGGTTGCCCCAAGGGAGGTTGACCTGCACACTAGGTGCAAGCCTGACAGAGAAGCAGAAGATAAGAGAAGACAAGAGAAGATAAGAGAAGATAAAATAGATAAGAGAAGAAGAACAAAAAGAAGAAGAAGAAAAAGAAGAAGAAGAAGAAGAAGAAGAAAAAACATAATAATAATAATAAGACGAAGAAGAAGAGGAAGAAGAGGAAGAGGAAGAGGAAGAGGAAGAGGAAGAGGAAGAGGAAGAGGAAGAGGAAGAAAAGGAAGAAGAAGAAGAAGAAGAAGAAGAAAAAGAAGAAGAAGAAGAAGAAGAAGAAAAAGAAGAAGAAGAGGAAGAAGAGGAAGACGAGGAAGACGAGGAAGAAGAGGAAGAAGAGGAAGAAGAGGAAGAAGAGGAAGAAGAGGAAGAAGAGGAAGAAGAGAAAGAAGAGGAAGAAGAGGAAGAAGAGAAAGAAGAGGAATAAGAGGAAGAGGAAGAAGAGGAAGAAGAGGAAGAAGAGGAAGAAGAGGAAGAAGAGAAAGAAGAGGAAGAAGAGGAAGAAGAGGAAGAAGAGGAGGAAGAGGAAGAAGAGGAAGAGGAAGAAGAGGAAGAAGAGGAAGAAGAGGAAGGTTTGGAAGAAGAGGAAGAAGAGGAAGAAGAGGAAAAAGAGGAAGAAGAGGAAGAAGAGGAGAAAGAGGAAGAAGAGGAAGAAGAGGAGGAAGAGGAAGAAGAGGAAGAAGAGGAGGAAGAGGAAGAAGAGGAAGAAGAGGAAGAAGAGGAAGAAGAGGAAGAAGAGGAATCAGAGGAAGAAGAGGAAGAAGAGGAAGAAGAGGAAGAAGAGGAAGAAGAGGAAGAAGAGGAAGAAGAGGAAGAAGAGGAAGAAGAGGAAGAAGAGGAAGAAGACTACCGGTCGAT
>Ga0126342_10002463_pt1 | contig 28907 bp, 27 predicted proteins | sample Cyp1metagenome_FD_92528 | JGI IMG/M metagenome (GOLD analysis project Ga0126342, IMG submission 92528) | Coral microbial communities from Lord Howe Island, Old Settlement Bay, Australia - Cyphastrea 1 metagenome | ecosystem: Host-associated > Invertebrates > Cnidaria > Coral ... | reverse complement strand
TATATATATATGTATATATATATGTATATATATATATATATGTATATATATATGTGTATATATGTATATATATATATCAATATATGTGAGTAATATATATATATATATAAATAAATGATTCACATAATATATATATATAATTATATATGTGTGTGTTACTATATATTAACATACATACAGTATATTTCTGTGTGTACACCATCCGGTACTCATCGACAACCTGGTGAAACTGGTGAAACTCCTGCAGCGTCTCCAGTAGTCTATCCACCTCCTGTGGAGCTTTCAAGGGATCCGCCAGGTCGTTCCAGCGTTGCTTCAACGCTGTGGCACTCTGCCGCAGGCCTGCCCGGTGGCCCCGGTGACCATTTCGGGTACAGGAAAGTGGCCACAGAAAGGGATGGAACCGGATGATTCATGCTGATTCTGCATTCATGACACATCCAGATCCAGACCCTAGGCCCTAGTTTTGCTTGCACTGTTCAGTCAAACATGTCCAACATTCCAATCCCATCTTACCATATATGACCAAGAAATCTCAACCACTCTACATCACCCATCTTTTTTGTTCCCAATGATTCACCATTATGAACTTATGAACCATTATTTCCGGGCAAAACATCTATTCATGTGGTAATTTATCACTCTGATATTCAACACCCCCTGCACAACCATGGTCTAGTAGGGAAGAGTAGGGATGAAACCAGATGTGTGGGAGCTTACAATGGGATTTAGGAGGTGTTTCATATGAACGGGGATGGGATTAAATCATGAATTTAAAATGAATTTAAATCACCATGAAAAAGGTTATATCACCAGTATATAAACCCAATTAAATCATCATTAAATATATAATCATGAAATTCATTAAATCATCATTCAATCCGACGCAGCATCCCTCACCTGGCGCCAGAACCAGGTTGCAGTAGCTTCTGCGTGCCACCTCCGTCGCCAGGCACGCGCAGCGCTCGGCTGCACGCTCCAAGAGGTCCGGCAGCAAGGTGCCCAAGGCGAAGATCTCTGGACTCCCGTCCTGCGCGAAGATCGCCCGGTGGATGGGGTTGGATGGGGGGAGGTTCTGAGCCACAAAAAACGGGGGGATGTCACCGGTGTCAGCCACCAAAAATGGGGATATAACATGACGGAACCACAAAAAATTAGGATTTCATCCACCAAAATGGTGGTACAACGGTTGAAAAAATCTGAAAGCCGTTCAGGATACCCGATGAAATTAGCGGGGAGGGGTCGCACCCGGCTTCTTGTAAGCAAAAAATGGCGGGACTTTGAGAACCAGCATAGAGCTTTAGCACCAACACTCGGCTCCTAAGATCCCACATCATTTTGTAAGGTGACAACTTTCTTCATGATGTGAATGTTGCATCATCCCGATGACCTTTTTATAAGAAGTTGTTATTTCAGTAGCATTTTTGGGTAGCATTTTGTAAGGTAATAACTTCTGGTTCTCTGCTTCTTTTTTCCCCGGGCTCGTTGATTTTCAGGCATCCTTTTTGTAAGGATTTCAATTCTTTTTGCAATGAACACAAACCGTAAAAAGTTTGCCACCCTTTTGCAAGTATGGGCAATCGCTATCCTTCTGATAACAGCATCTTGAGCTTACAAAATGCCTCAAAGAACCCGTACCCGATGGTCTTATAGAATGAGTTGGCCCCTCAAAACTCTGACAAAATGAACACTTCAAAATGTGCAACTTTGCCTTTTAGGTGTCCTGTTGCAAAATGCACTGGTGCAGGAGCTTCTTGTAACTACAAAATGCCTAATATATAGAACATTTATAAGAAGGCTGGCCCCGGCCAAGACGTAAAGGAAATTCCATCAGGTATCGGTCAGGTATGTAATACGATCATATGATCAAATCAACAACGAACATGGTTAAAAAAGTGATTCCAAAACCTTCGGGGGAGTGTTAAAAGTTGGAGCTTCTCCAGCCCCACAAGCCTCCAAAAATTGTAGGAACGGACTTGGGAGTATTTGGGAACGGGCCCGAAAATGGCCCACTAAATGGATTTGTCTGAAATATGGTACTCCATGGTACTCCCAAATTTGACGGCTTGCCATTTTTCCTCCAATAAATAAAACAAAAAAACATTTTGGAGACAAATCCCAGTTTGCCCAGACCCACATGTTAATTTCTCGCCATTCCCACCTGCCATGGCTTCCCCAACGTTCCACCCCTTTTTTCCAACAGGTCACCGTCTTCGCATCCACCGGCTGCACCCGCCATGCGCTGCTTTGTAGTGCGCTCTCCAGCTTTTCAGCGATGAAGGAGGCATCGGCCGAGGTGAAAACATCCTGGGTGGGGCTATTTTGGTCATCAGGGGTGAAGGGTCAGCGGGTTTCAAAACCTCTATCTCTATCTACCCCAGCATCTATCTCTGTGGGGTTGTCTGATTTTTTGTATATTCCGAATTCCATCCCCTGGTTTAGAACATCGTGCAGTTCCTCTGTTTCAGTTGCAACTGTGGGGAAGTTTTATATAGAAACAAACCAAAGAGCTTCAGAACCCTCTACCGATCTACTATCACTTGTAGGTCAGCAGCTGCTTGCTTATACAACTTGCAGCTATCCCAAAGGTCACGGTAGAGGCAAAACAAGCAACAGTTCGAAACAGAGTCAAACGAGTTTCCATTGAAATTGGATAGAATACTTATAACATCTTATAACAATTCCCCAGCCTGAATACAGACTTCGGACATTTTATCATAGCTACCCCTGCCCTATTGCCCTAGTCATCATAGTCTACGCAAGACTTGACGATAGCCACCAGATGGCCCAGATGGATCCTGGCCACTCCGGACCATCCTCTATGAAGTCTGGAAGTCAAATGACTCATTTGACCCAGCATAGTATTGACAATCCAAAAAGCAACCCAAGAATAATCCATGAGTCATTGGTGTTTTTTCCAGTATTCTTCAGGTTTTCACTTCAAGGGCAAATAGTGTTAGTACAGCAATACTAAACCATCCCAAATTTTTCCATAGATGGGTGGTGTAAACTGTACAAACCATTCAAAATATGAGTGGTTCATTATTGCGTTGACAACATTCACTACAACTTCAGCCAAGCATCCAAAAAGCCCAGAGGTAGTTCCTCCTCTCGACCACGCACCGCCCGCGCTAGGCGTGCTGCAATGAGGCCTCCCTCCCGCGGGCGCGTCGGGCTGGGACTGGAGAGCTCCTCTAAGGGCCGATTCCTGAGGTGCCAACGCAGCGTTGCTGACAAGTTGCCCAACAAGATATGTACAAGATATAGTAAGATGATGGGGATGTGATCCATAGACAAACATGGTATTAACAGCAACCACCTGGGGTATATCCTACTGAAGCTGCAGGATCATTGCAGAGGCTTGGCTCAGCTTGGGGCATAGGCCCACACAAAAAGGCTGAGGCATCTGCAAACGACTTCCCCGAAAAAAATATCGACCGATTCAGTTCACTAATCACTAACCAATCAAATTTCCCCTCCATTTCCAGATACCTTCCTTTGGGCCCGCACTTTCTGCACCATTTCCGCTGAGCTGCGTATCAAAATCCTTCATCAAGACCTGGGTGCAGCTCTCGCCACCCAGGGCCTGCATGGAAGCGTGAAACTTCACCAGCTGCTGCAGGGTCTGGTACAGCAAGGTTCTGCCGCCTTCATCTTTGGCCTTGGATGTCCCAAGCTGCTTTGTGTCCAGAAATGCTGTATATCCCAAGACTTCATTACCCTGTGATAATCTTGAATGGCCCGTCTGCCTACAAACAAATTGTCGTTCTCGATAGCTATGGTCGATTATGGTCGATGACCAAAGGATCAACAATAAGGAAAATGATCATGAAATACTAGAATACTATATGCATGTTTATACATATGCAATTATTTTACATTTACAGTACGTATGTGTGTGTGGATACATGTTTTATGATGTTTTATATATACATACTATTTCCGGCTATTCTTTTTTGCACAAACCCAACTGAGACAAGGGAAGGCACATCTGTCTTAGTGAACTTCCCGAGACGGTCATCGCTGGTCAACCGGATACAAACACTGGGACCATGACCAAAGTATGACTCAAAATCCCATGCTTCATAGTGGCTTATCACCATGTTCCCTCGGAAAAGGCTAAAGTTGGGGATAGACACACACGCGCGCACATATATATATATATATATATAATATATGTATATGTATATGTATATATATATGTGTGTGTGTACCGTACATTATGTACCTGTATAATCTTTATATATATATATGTGATATACCCAATTGTCAGACACACCCCAATGGTTGTTGAGAAAATCTCCCCAAACAAAAAACAAAGACGTCTTAATGACTGGAACACAACGTACCATAAAAGAACAACAGTGATTATCGAACAGAACAGTAATCATCCACAGTGGTAACCCCATATCCAGCAGGACAAAAACCTGCGCTGACAGGACAAACTAGTCCCACTTCCTAGCGGCAATTCGTTTAAACCCACCACATAGCCTCAATGAGACAGATTAAAATGCGAAGACATACTTGGGACCCTATCCATATTCTGAATAAGACAAGATATACCCTCCGGTTATTTAACATATATAGCCATGGAAAATCCATTATAAATGGAGGTTCATAGCTGGGAAAATCATCTATAAATGTGCCATGTTCCATAGCAATGTTAAATAACCAGAGGGTAACATGGTGTCGTTTCTCTAGATTGGAGAGTTATCTCAAGCACCAGTTACTTATGCTGACAGCCACAGCCAAGTATGACCCCTACAATAATATAGTATGATAAAATCATATTGGCTATGACTGGGGCTCTAAAATGAGGGAACTATATATATATATATATGTCATATAGAGTTAGTTCCTATATATCCTATCATAAGTATCAGATATATGGGGCCATATATCCTAGATATGTTAGTTCCAGTCATATTTCCATATCATGAGGGAACCAACGTTAGAAATCGCTGTGCTGCTAAAGTCCAAACTCTCGCCGGGGAAAACCGATGTTTTTGTGCTCCTTACACCCCGATGTTTGTTGCTGGTTAAACTCCCCATTTTGATGGTGCTTAAATGTGGTTTCACCTGCATGTTCGATTGTAAAACTGGTAAAACTCCAAATTTTGATGGTTACCTGATGGTTAACTTCCCTTCAAACTGGCCCAAAACCGCATCAACGGCACCAGCAGCGGCATCCGCAGGCGCAGAAAGAGTCGCGCTTCCTGAGCCAGGCTTTGGCACAGCCCCTCCGAGAGCTGAGAGGCACCCCAGCTGTCCAGCTCAGCCAGATGGTCGGAGAGGAGGTCCGTTAAGTATCCTGAAACTAAGGCCGCTTCTGGTGAGTTGTTTGTAGCTGATAATGGTGAATAATGCTGGATGTAAGCAACAAGAATGGATGATTAATGGATAATTAGAGGACAACTAGTGGCTAATTATTGCTTTACCCTCCGATAATCAAACGTGGCTAGCTGGAAATTGCCATATCTATTCGATGATGTGTCCATTCAAATCTTCATTTATTGGGATTTTTTGGGGCTGCTTCGTTTGATTACCGGAGAGCATCTAGTTTTCTATTGTATCCTTTGAAAAAGCGGTTGGGGAAGATGGTTCGATCCTGTTTTCATGGACCGTTTCTGGTGTTTTGTTTGAGGTACGTTGGGTTTAAGATGACCACGACATTTTTAGGTTCTCCTCAACAATTATTGGGGGAGGTGGTTATAACTAGTCATTGTTCTCGTATTCTTTGGATGTTTATCCAAGATGTTTTGAGGATGGGATTAGAGGTCTTTACTGGCTTTTGGTTCCAAAAATGTGCCAAGTACCAACATCTTTTCCTGGAGGACCATTGAAGGGACCGGCTATAGATTAGCGGGTGGTTCAGTCGTCTGTTGGATGCTGGGGACTATTCATAAACCGCATAGAGCTATACAAAGCTACTAGTAAGACAAACAGAACTATTGAAATTACCGTACTCCTTCTAGTGTATAACATGTTTCTTCCCAAGCAAAGAATTGTTTCAGATGTTAAGATTACCAAATAAATGTTTGTTAAATATCACCTTTGTTCCATCAACACCCTGTCAACATCATGCTATCCCGATGCTCCATGCATGTTCTGTTGATCTATGCACTCGCACCCAAAATCAGCCAAATTTGTTGATCCTCTGATCATGGAGATGGTACAGGTAATTCTTAACTATTCCGAATAGTAATTATATCACGTTTTGATCCCTTTTCGGGGGTTCCATTTTCAGCTTGTCTATCAACATCATAGATCACCAGCCCAAAACAGCCCATGGATCCGCCAGGATGCGGAAGGCCCACTCCGGCTTATCCATGCGGCAGAGGTCACTGTCCGCGCGACAGAAATGGTGCCGAAAGCGTGCCACCAATGGAGCGGCCAAGGCTTCACTGGGCCAGTCGTCCGAAGAAAGAGGTAGCGAGCCTGCTATGGTACATCAATGGATCGGTTTACAGGAAAATTTGCTATGGAAACCGCGGATTTTCCGGTGAAATATGAGGTTTCCATAGCAATTTTCCCCTAAACCCAATCCATTGATATCATGATTTCCCGTCAGCACCACTGACTAACGATACCCCTGCTTTTCGCTGGTTTCACCACCTCCCCAAGCCCCAGAAAAGACATCCCTTGGAGCAGGAGAGTCTGGCCTCAGGTCATGAAGAAACCATGTGTTTTATCCAATCTTTGTCCATCTTTTTGTTGGGTCCCTCCTCCACACACTACTGTAACAATGGATAGTGGAGGTTAGTCTTGGGGGCCAAGACTAGAAACAATTTGAAATATGACCCTGATGATTAGTTATCCGAGTTCGGGAACAACCCCAGTTACAGTACAGTTAATCAAAATTACAACCTCATCTGCACCAGGTTGACATTCTTTTATCGCCCTCCATTTACGAATATTGATGGCCACACAGTCCAAGGCAGCAGTTGCAATTATCCATTTATGAATCTTCGAGATCAATTAATAATAAACAATAATTATGTTGGTAGTTGGTGATTGGTGATGTTTCACGAATACTTCATACTTCCGCCTGAGGAAAAGAAACATGTTTTTTGACATATTCCATCTGTGTTTCATATGTCCCTAGGTTTATATCATATATCCCTATGTATATATATAATTATACATATAAAAGGCCAAACAAAAATGTCCTATGCTCACTTCCACAGCCAGTTCTCCCAGAAAGTGTGCTCCATCTTCCCAATTTTCACCCAAGAACTCAGTCATAAAACCCCGAGAAACCCTCTCCAAAACCTGGGGCAAAATTGCGAGAAATGCCAACATATCCCAGTCATATCCCTAGCTTGAACAACCATTATACCCAGATCATTCATCAAATCATATCCCCACTATACCCATACCCTCTGGTAAACTAACATAACTATGGAAAATCATTTTTTTATATAATGGATAAATCAACTATAAATGACCATTTTCAATAGCTATGTTAAATTACCAGAGGGTATCAAATATGGCTGGCGGGAAACCAAAGATTGAGATAAATTGAGATGTGAATGGAAACCCCCATATTATTCGGGAGTTGGTAAATGTCCCAAGTGAACATCACCCAAATATTGGGGATATAATCTTCAACAAATATTTGAAAGTGATGTTCAAAATTCCCAAAATGGGACATATATACCAAGCCCTGTTACCCTCTGGTAAACATACAAAAAGCTATTGAAAATTGCCATATTTATAGTGGAATTTCCCATTAAAAATGGGTGGATCTTTCCATAGTTATGTGAAAGTTTACCAGAGGGTAACTAATTGATGATATTCTGATGGTTTCCACTTTATGAAAGTGTAACTTTTGCATAAGGAAGTCACTATTATAAATGGCTATAAATGGCAATGGTATTTTGATCATTCCCAGTAATTATTACTATCTATGGATCTTAGATGTATTACTGGAAGAAAAAATGCCCTTATGAATAGCCATCATTATCATTTACCAAGCCCTTTTATAAATGGCTGACTCTCTGGGTTTTCTCCTGCGCCTCCGTGCGCTTCGGCCGCTGCCTTGCGTAGCTCTCGCTCCACCCGCTGCGCTTCAGCCAGAAGTCGGTAGAGCTCCAGAACGCGGCCGGGGACCGTGGCAGGCACCTGGAGGTGGCGGGAAATCCTGGGAAAATCGATGGAAAAGTTGGGAAATCCCATGGAAAATTGAGGAAATCCCATGGAAATCTATGGAAAAGTTGGCAAATATACAGGAAATCCCCAAAAAAATGATGTGTCAAGATGTTTTAGGCTTGAGTTGTTTTGTCTTGGATCAAAACGGGATGGATCCAAGATCCACGATCACCAAGAAACAACAGAAAGTGGGGGCAAAAATATGTGTAATTACTGGTTGGTGGTTTTAACCATCTTGAAAAATATTAGTCAATAGGAAGGATGACGTCCCATATATTATGGAAAATAAAAATGTTCCAAACCACCAACCAGTATATAATATAATCACACAGAACCACACCCTGATTGGGTAGAAAAGGGCGCCTTGGAATTCGGCTCCTTTGGCCAAATCCTCTGTAACTGCTCTGCCAGCCTTGGTGCTTCGGATGGCTTGGTTTGATACGTCAAAACCCAATGGTCATTATACAAGAATTGTTGAAGTCGATCTTAGCAAGCTCAGAAATCGATTTAATTGATAATCATATATACGTATAATTTTTCTCGTATATATAATTATGTAATGATCCGTGTAAATATCATATAATAATATCATACAATTGTACAAAAATAACATCTGTTTACCAATCATTTTTTGGTGGGGATGCATGCCCAACGTCCAGTCACCCACCGGGGCAACCGCGACCGGACCGCGACGGATGCAAGTCACTCCTGGGTCAAATTTCGACGCAACGGCTCCATGATGAAGCGCAAGCGTTTCCTGAAAGCCGGCACCAAGATCCAGAGAGTTCTGCCGATGTGTGTTGGAGATCGGATACTCCCAAGATTGGGATATTAAATCAATATAGATATATACAGTACATATATCTATTTATAATTGTGGTTTTATACAAAATTATTTATTTGCATATATAAATATGTATATATATATATACTTATATTTGTTGGTGTTTACAAAACTGTTTACTTTTTGCATATTTATTTATAATGTATTTAATTCATTAATATTATTTAATTAATTAATTCTTTTTATATATATATATATACATACTGTGACCATGACAAGACTCAACACCACTAGGGAGACTTGCCATGAATCATAGATGTCATATATAGGGTATGGATCAAACATTTTTTAAAACATATCGACTCAAGGGTGCACAAAATATCCCAAAATAGGGCCTGCATGGATTTTGATGATTTGCCCCGAAACATCGCCCAGATCCATGAGTTCCTGAGGGAGTTTGGGCGACTTTGACCCAGTGAGAGACGTCTGTGAAGTCACAAGTGATCCTTGGCCGCCTTGGCCAAGCTTCATCCCCACTGCTTTGCTGCTGGGTGGCAGTTGAGCACAAAGCTCTAGCAGCTCCAGAATGTGGATGTCCTTAGGACACATTCTGTCCTCAAAGAGGGTTGACCATCAGGTGGATTGAACCAGCAAAAATAGTTCAGGAATAGTATAGTCATCAAACACGGAGATTGAATCACAATGGGGATTTGAAATTTGAGTGCCCAAAATCCGCGGTTTTTCTTAGTCTTTGCCTTCCAAAAAGGGATGATTCTCGGTATGGGAGGCAGCACCCCAGGTCCGAGACACCTGGCACTCCGAGCCATACGAAAAGACGGCCTCCCGAGCGGCGTCGGTTTTCTCGGCCATGCTGACGATGTTTTCCAAGGCGCGGCGTTTCAGCAGCAGCTTCTGGAAATCTGCGGCTAGTGCTGGGATGATCAAAATGGCATTCAACGGATGGTTTATAAAATATATACAGTATATATATATGTATATATGTATCTTTAGATACAGGATCCAAGAACACCCAAAATGGAGAAAACTATGGGAAACCAAGAGGAACAGATAAACATAAACACGGGTTGGATTATAGTTTACATTGTCCCTTGGATTAAATTAAACAATCCAAGTCATCATGAGGGAATATCATGGGGAGATCACAGGTAGCGCGCAAAATGGTGATATAGTCAAGAGGGATGGGGATCATCGACATAAAAGCAGCTTCAAAACGGGCACCAACTAAGAAAACGGTAAATCTTGTGGAAAATAATCCACAAAAGGGGGTTGAATTGCTGGGTTCGATTCCCAGGGCATAAACCATTTGTTTTTGTTAGACCATGTTCAATCTCCAACTCTGTTGCTTAAAATCTTGTTTGAAGCAGTAAAATCCCGATTTTGTTAGCCAAAAAACAAAATCAGCATCAACACATTGAATGGAACAGACACCCTGCCCCGGTTGGCTGACCCTGCAGCTCAGCAAACACGCTTGCCAGTGGTCCCGCTTTCCTGAGAATTGAAAGGCCTGGGAAAGGCCCCTGCAAACCGCTGAACAATGTGATGCATTGGATACTCTCACAATCAGACTCAGCGTGTGTATGTACATTTATGTGTGATGGGTATAAGTTTTTTAATAATAGTCGATATCAAATTAGTTAGCTCATGTTTGGGTAGCATATACTATAGTATATACTCATGTTTAACAAACAATTAAAACTATGTCAAAATGTGTGGTCGATAGACTATGCATGGATGCAAGTCAATTGAATGCCGAAGTCTTAGGATGAAAAAGCACCACGTACCATTTCGTTAAGCTATGTATTTTCATGTATTTTCGTCATTTTTGGCCAAGATATTGCTGAAATGAGGGTCATGACTCATGAGCTCGTTCTATTGCAGTAATGATGACGGCAATGGCCACATCCTACAGGTCCGCAACCACACTGATGTAAACCCTCTGACCCCAGCAAATACATCCAAGAAGAGTGTAGAAATCTGCTGAGAAGACACAAGAACGTTCTTGTAATGGATTTAGATCCAAACCTATGATTGATCATCATCTTTGCCCAAAACCTTGGCTCAAAGTCTAGTACTAAAAATGACAAGCCATTTGAGGTTCCATGGCGGCCATGGGAAATGAAGATGGTTCCCCGTTCACAGTAGCAATAGACATTGGGAATGTCATCGCAATGTGCCGTCACACACACACGCACACACATACACACACACATATATATATATGTATCCATACATACATAGTTAATACCCCAATCAACTCCTAGTTACATCCAATTACGCCTGGTTTCACTCTGTACTTGCAACATCTTGCAACATCTTGCAACATCTTGCAACATCTTGCATCTCTTGCAACTCTTGCAACATCTTGCAAGATGTTAAAGCTTCAAATCCCATCAAAAACACTAGCAGTTACCCTCCAGTAGTCCAACATGGTGGTGGAAAAGCGTCATGTTAACCTCCATGACTGGGAATTTCCCAGCGGCCCGCCAGGCTTCATGACACCCGCCAGGGTATATATCAAATATGAACCGTTAATTCATCAATTATCCACATGTTCCCATTATTGTTAGTTATTATAAACCTACCATCCTTCACCATGATGTACGGATATGTACGGATGACTTTCCCATTTATCAAGCACAGAACAGCCCCCTGGGTTTCACCCCACGCCCAGCTTCAGATCCCTGTGTTGGGACAGGAGCTGCACTGCAGCTTGGAGACGTTTCACCAGCTGCGGCACTGCAGGGCTGCAAGATTGCCTGGCAGGGGGTGCAGTTCAAGTTACTTTTATGGCTATAACCATGGTTTGGAACCCTATGACTATGGCTAGTACGCCCCATAAGTTGGGATAATAAGAAATATGGTCTATCTCCACTTTCTAGGTTTCGCATTTGGTGAACCCCTTTAAGTTGGGATATGGGGCCTCTATAACTATGGTGAAATCTATCCACTCATGACTGGAACTGCGCTTCCAAGTAGGGAACATTCTTCAGAAAACTGTGCATTTCTGTGGCGGGTTCGACATGTTAGGAGAAAAACTGGAAAATGCCAAATAGCCTTAACAAATGCTGGAAATGTTGCGTAAGGGTTTTTTAATCATCAAATGGGTCTGCGTCAGAATTGAAAGCCCTGAGAACCACAAATGGATTGATTGATCATGTCTACCAGTAACTTATAGTAATTTAACCAAATGTGTGGGTCAGTGTGGGTCATTACCTAATGGCTTCACCCGGAGATCCCGCCTGTGCTCAGCCAAATCTGTGACGCCATGCTCAGCCATTGGGCTCAGGTGCCCATTCAAAATCAGGGCGAATGATTTTTCCGACTGGTTCAATATATTGTTCCATTGGTTTCTATGTTTTATGTTTGTCATTGACCATTCGTTTTGTACGTTCATTTCTATGTTTCTTATTTGGGGACCAGTAGAAACACCCAAAAGAAGATTGTGACATACTGCAAAAGAATATGGACCCCCTTAATGCCAAAACGAACCCCAACTAACTTAGCCATTCCCACAAGGTGGTGCCCCATAGTTAGTTAGCTAAGTTGGTTTACAATTCCGACAACTTGGGTCTACTGTAATCATAGCAAATATGACATATCTATACTTGAGGGGGTTTATAAACCAACTTATAACTCGGGGGGCCAACCCGGGCCGCCTTTGACACTCCGCAGCTGCTTCCTGCCACCTCTTTTCAGTCGCCTGACGAGCGACACCAAACAGCATTAGGTTCGCGCCCCAAAGTTATGAGATGCATCCTGACCCAACAAAAGAGGAGTCACCGAACTGCCTGGAAGGAATCCCTTGCGAAAATCACATTCAAAGCTCCACTACAACTCAGTTTCGCATTGATTCTGTGGCTACAGCAATGCATTAATGGCTTGCTAAACCGCTTTAAGTTGGGAGATAACCCCTATAACTATGGCAGTATATAATTACAACTGGAACTGCACTTCCAAGTAATCTTTTTGGTTTGCCCAATATTGTGGTTTGCGTCCATATTTTGTTTGGTTCCTTATTCCTGAATTTCGGCCAAAGTGCATGCTGGCTGATGGTGTCAACCCAAACCAGACAATATGCATTCACTTTGGATCACCGTCCCATATCAGGCCGAATAATTAAAAAACTGTAACACCCGACACCCACATAATGAATCAGAACACAAACAACCATCTTTTACTGCCCCCGCTCTCTCTCCCTCCCCTCCCTCCCTCCCTCCCTCCCTCCCTCCCTCTCTCCCTCTCTCTCTCTCTCTCTCTCTCTATCTCTCTCTCTCTCGCTCTCCCTCTCTCTCTCTCTCTCTAAATCTATATAAGTATATATGTGTGTGTGAGAGTGTGTGTGTGTGTGAATATCTATCTAGTCTATAAACATCTGAATCTATATCTATATCTATATCTATACGTATCTATATCTATATCTATCTATCTATCTACCGTATCTGTATCTATCTGTATCTATCTGTATCTATCTGTATCTATCTGCATCTATCTGTATCCATCTGTATCTATCTGCATCTATCTGTATCTGTCTATATCTATCTGTATCATATCTCTGCATCATCTATCTGTATCATCTATCTGTATCATCTATCTGTATCATCTATCTGTATCATCTATCTGTATCATCCATCTGTATCATCCATCTGTATCATCCATCTGTATCATCCATCTGTATCACCCATCTGTATCATCTATCTCTATCTATCTCTATCTATCTATATCTATCTCTATCTATCTCTATCTATCTCTATCTACATATGGTGAATCTAAAAAGACTGAGTACGCATCCCTTCAACCATCAGAGACATGTTCCGCTTTTTCTATGTCATGCCCACCTTCATCTCCTGCTGCTTCATCTGATGCAGCTGCTTCAGCCTCTGCAGCTGCGCCTGCCACCTCTCTCCGCTGGGCTGTAACTGCTGCAGCATCTGCGCGCTGTAGCTCCGCTCTCCGGCAGGAGGCCGGGCCAACTCCTATGCTTCCGGGGCCTCCCATCCCCAGGGTCACAGGGATGGCCTTAGCGGTTCCGGTGAACTAAGTGGATGTAAATCCACAGAGTTATAGGGACCATATCCCAACTTATAGGGGTTACTGTCATGGTTACACCCATGAAATCATTATATAGTAGGCCCAACTGCACCCCCCAAGAGAGGGTAGAGCTGGAAAAGTGCCACATCAGCCACGGGAAAGTTTCAACGTGATCCACTTTGCTCCAAGGGTAGGTGACGCTTAGGGATGGGATGACCCAAGGTTCACCACCAAATAAAGCTACGGCTATGTCTGACCAACCAACCCCGCATTCTCCCCGGTGTTTATCGGTAATTTTTAGGGGTCTCCCCCAATTCTTTGGGTCTCCCCCCATTTTTTGGAGATTTTCCTAATTTGTTTGGAGGTATTCTCCAATTTTTGGGAGGTCTTCACCCCATTTGTTCAGCTGTTTTGGAAGTCCTCCTCCTGAGCCTTCAAGCGGCTCCGCAGCAGTTCGTCCACCACCTGTTGTGCCAGGCCAAAGCGCTCCTGGCGGAGGCGTGGCGGCACCTGATGGCAGTTATTCATGACATATACTGGTGATCTTACGGGTTTAGTTGGGGATATAACTTGATAACACCAAGAAATATTGTCAAATATTATTGTCTTTTAATAGTGATTTAGTGGGATATTCATGGGATAGCAATGGAATCTAATGATAGTCAATCAAAGAAAACTCATGCGGTGAACGTAATGAGAAACCTACCATGTCTGGGGATGGCTTATGGGGACGGTTGATTATTGGGTTTACCACATTAGATTTATTACATCATAAGACCCAAAATGATGTAGACAAGAAATCATATTCACTTTTTGTTGAGTCAAGTTTTACGAACTTTTATCTTGTCGGAAGTTACTATATTTATTACTGATTATTACTGGACATTACTTTACCCATATGATAGGAATGTCAGTCCTATACTTATCAAGTATTGCAATGTGTTGCTGAATATCATATTATATTATTTGTATAGTTTGCTGCAGTGAATCGGTGATGCTGTTCCCCATTTTGGTGCTTCAATCCTCAGTTCCCTCGATGAAGTTTCCCCAGCTGTCTTTCCTCGTGGTCAGCATTTTTCCTGGTGAAATGTCCATGCTGTTGCCCCAGTCCAGCTCTTTTTACTGGACGAAACCCATCTCCACTTGATTCCGCAAACTTGATTCCGCAAACTTCAGATCATTTCACCATGTTTCCTGCCATTTCTTCAAATGTCAAAGTCATTAAATTACATCAGATAGTCATGAACAAAAGTTACCACAATGGATTCCCAAAAAGATCAAAATGAACAAAAGTTACCACAATGGATTCCCAAAAAGATTTTAAAAAAAACTCAATCTCTATGGTCTCTATGCCATGATAAAAACCTCCATCTCTGACCGCCAGCAGCGGCACGTCCTGGCGCCCCAGGATCCCCAACTCAATGAGCTGCTCCCAGCTGGGCCGCCGTTCGAGGAAGGCACTGAGGCGCTGCCGAATCAGCTGGTTCTGATCTACCACTCGCGCCTCGCCCTGGGATGGGGTTGCAACATGGTCACTGATATCATAGTATGACAGCCAACTCTATATATATATATGTATATATGTTGGGGTTTTCAAATATATAACTGTTAACTGATATACATATATATATATAGTCATATAGTGATATCTCTCTCATACTATTTGTTGGGTCTTATTTAATAATGGCAATTTTCAAATCACTAATATATTCAATATCATATATATATATATTGTAGAGAGAGAGATCAATTGTGATGTACGAAAAGGTTAGTACTCAGTTGATTAAAGATCATCATTCCGTATCCGTGATTGTCTCAACTGTTTATATACATATTATACAGTATCCATTCCACCTATGAACTGACACGAACTAATCATTTGGATGCATTTCGATTGTTGTAAACCTTCAAAAAAATGGAAGCATCTTACGATGCGGTTTAACCACCTTGTGGATGCTTCTAAGGTGCAGATCCACTGCTTAGAAATTGGAACATCATTCCTTGTGACCGATCATAAACCATTGCAAATGAACCATTTTGCTTGACAAGACGGACCTTATATACAGTAACCCCATGAAAGTTGATCACACAAAATGTGGTACTGAAAACTGCAATAGGACGCGCGAGATTTAGCCTAATTGCTTGCCAAATGAACGCCAAATGAAAGTAAAAACCTCCAGGCCAACTAACTTGAACGGTTCCAGTGCCTCACCTGTTTCTGGTCCAGGTATTTCACGAAAAACATCCCACCCGATACCGGCGCGACCGATGTCGGTCACTTTGAGCCGGCTTGATATGGCTGGCAGGAACGGTTTTCAGGCCTTGCTGGGCCCAACTCTCACATCTTTTGGGCCAACAGGGTGTCCGAACTTCGATCAATTCAGGATATGCACAGTGAACAAGTGGAACAAGTGGGCAATTATGCCATATAGATCCATATAGTTGCCATGTCTTACATGAGAATGCATGGCCTTAATGGCACCTAGGCTGGATGCCGTCGTAGTAATTGCCAAACTTGCAAGGCGAAGTTTGGGATGATTTCCCATGGTCCATACACGTGGCTGTCATCATCTAAAATATTGCGATGTGAGGAGTATTTCAAACAAACGTGCATCTCGCCCGCTATGCACATCTAGAACATATCAGCATGTCTAAATCCATGTTTTCATCTATCTCTACGTGCTATGTTGAAAACAAGAACATAGGCATGTATGACTGTATGAACATACATTGTACTAATTTACACTATAATATATATGTATGTACGTATGTATGGTATGGTATGGTATGGTATGGTCTGGTCTGGTCTGGTCTGGTCTGGTCTGGGCTGGGCTGGTCTGGTCTGGTCTGGTATGGTATGGTATGGTATGTATGTATGTATGTATCGCGTTATGTCATTATATATATTATATAAGAATATATCATACATACACAACTAAGCCATCACTAAAACCTGCTGTTTTTGCTGGCCCTACCACCCCGCACCGGCACCTTGGGGTCCAGCAACCTCATCACTTCTTCCTGGACGGGGGATCTACCTTGCAGAAAAATATCTACTATCCATGTATGTACAAATAAATACTATATATATATACACACCATCATTGTATCTTAAATGTATTTATATAAAGCGTCATTATGTGATTGCGCAAGAGGATATGATCTATCTGCTGATGCAACGCTTCACGGGGCACCTGCTGCTGCGCCCGGGCGTAGTCCAAGGCGCTTCTTCCGTCATCATCCAGGGCATCCTCAGCCCCCTCCAGCAAACACCGTGGCATTTCAGTGGGAAAATGTATGATTTTCATTGACTTTCCATAGAGTTTACGATGTTTCCCGCATTTGTCCGACACGGAAAGTGGCTGGCGACTAAAGAAACCCACAAGATAGAAAAACATGTTCTGATCAACAAGTTGCCCCAGCATAGAAGTACATGTTGGTCTTTCCCAAATTCTATGGACCAAGAAAATACATGAATATGCCATGTATCCCCACTCCTGCATAGATATATATATATATAAATATATATACATAATATATAGATATATATATATATATGCTATAGGTATATGAACCAACCAAAATGTGGATTAAAACATTCACAACTTTCACCACGAAACGCGGCCGGGCTCACCGGGCCTGGAACACTGCGTTCTGCACCTCCGAACTGTGGATCTCCGGCAAGCCGCCTGGCATCGGCGGCAAGCCGTGCTGAAGATGCTGAGAAAATGGTGGTTTTATGGGAAAATCATAGGAAAACAATGGGAAAATGGTGGTTTTACCATGTTTTACCCTCTGGTAAACTAACATAACTATGGAAAGATCCACCCATTTTGAATGGGAAAACTCACTATAAATGGCCATTTTCAATAGCTATGTTAAATTACCAGAGGGTATTCACTGAGATGTTAAATGCTTTCACCCCACATTCCAAGGCTCTACCCCAGCTAAGATAGCGGCAGCGAACTCCTTTGGCTGCGTATCATCTTTCCAAGCATTGACGCTGCCGATAAGACATTTTTTGTGGTAAACCCAATTACAAACCATCCCGAAAATGACGATAAATGGATGGTACACCCCATCCCGAAACGGTTTACCATTGGTTTTCATTAATAGACAACAAGTCGGTCAAGCACATGCATTCACCACTGGTGACCAGTCCCAAAACCAAAGCTGTGAAAACATGAACATTGGATGCTGGAACCATCTGTTCCATAGATTTTGCCACCATAAATGCGAGTGCAACTTCACCAGTCAAAGGATAGCTGGTGTCAAACCTCTTGCCGTCCGTCGGCCGACTGTGAAACATGGCCCTGGTCCCTAGCAAAACAGGATGACAAGAATAAGTGGTCTGCCATTCCCCAATGGTCTTTATCACAGACATGAGACGAGACAAGGACGGGAACAGAACTTTGGTCGTTTGCTGGTTGTGCGGCAGTGCCCACTTCGTGCCGGGTGATGTCTCTATCTTTGTTGCGTATGTCGCGTAGGATTAGCATCCCAACTCTTGTTGATCGCATCCCAATTTTCACCCCATGAAACAGCAGATTTAACAAAGAATCAACAAAAGTTGTGTCCAATAAAAAAACAAACATTTTGAAGAAATTTGAAGAACAAGTTCTAATTATGTTGCTCAGAAAGACATACTTTTTCTGACGGTTGAATCCTTCCTCCCACTTTTGCCCATATCTGATTGTTCCCTGGTAGCTATCGGTTGCACCCTCGGCCTTCCGCGGTCTGCACGAGCTCCAGTTCATGGCGAGCCTGGAAGTTGACAACTCCACGACTTCATATTTCCGAACCAAAATGTGAAAAAATTGGTGATGGTTCCTGATATATATATATATATCTATATACATATGATGTGCGTGTGAATTGAAAGTTATTCAATATGTTTCATATGTTCTTCTATCTAAAACACAAACTTGAAACCCTTGGTTTAGTACTGACCCTATTCATCATGTTAAGGGGATGGGATTCACAAAAGATGCCTGCTCTGCCGCCATTTCAGCACGCAGCGTTTCGCAGGCTGCCGCCTGTGCAGCATCACTGAAAAATCCGTGACAAATGTCACCCAAAAAAACGTTCAGAAATGGTTCCGTTTGCAAGTTAATCATCCAGCCAAGTTCCCATAAATTGGTCCAGAAAGAAAACACCTCCAAAGTATGTTCTCTATCTTATATACTATTACACAACTTAAACTGCGTTAATGTGAGAAAGCGTGTGTTACATAATGAAGTCTGTGGCTTGGTGTATCTCTCCCCGCACCGGCTTGACCGGCGCCTCGCTTTTCCAGGCTTGGCTGCTATCTTTGGCCGCCAGTGCCTGATATTCGCTTCCTGAGCGGCTGACGTTGATGGTGGGGAGACCTGCATGAGGCGTTGGTGGTAGTGACAACCATCACCCTTCTAAATAACATGATCATACATCTCCATCACCATCACCAACATCATCATCATCAACAACATCATCATCAACAACATCATCATCATAATATCATCACCATCACCATCACCATCACCATCACCACCACCACCACCACCATCATCATCATCATCATCATCCTCATCCACTCATAGTCCCGTGCCTGTGGGGAAGAAAAAACTATCCGTAGTGCCTGGCGAGCGCCAAGGATCGTAGAAGCTCCAGCTCTTTCAGTATCTTCGCCTTCAATCCCATTCGCCGATAGCCAGGTGCAGGGGATCCATAGCTAAGTTGACACACATATAACCTGGGGAACTTGGGTTTGTTAGGGGGTACAACTATAGTTAATTGGTTCATAGCCCAACTCATGACTGGGGGGGCCTCAACATATCCAAATGCCAGGATGGTTGCTGCCAACTCTCCAGTGATTTTCTCAGTGCTAAAACGTACCTCTCACAGCACTTGCATCCGGCCTCCTGTTGCGGTACGTCCTTGCAATGTGCTGCTCGAAATGTCACCATGTTCTTGCTGTCCCCGTTTTTGGCGATATCCATCGATAAACGATACATGACTACATGATATTGTAAATATATATGTATATATATATATATTGATGCACATGATGTACTAGCAAATCAAGTTGTCACACACTCCCACCCGTCAAATTCCGTTTTGCCCAATGTTTTGTTGCCTGCCTCCAGCTGTTGTCGCAAAAATGCCGTCAACCTTTGCTCCTGGCTCTGGTTTGTGGCCGAGCCCCTGTATCAAAAATGGCCCTCTGAGTGGATCCAAGGACCGATGTTTTCCTTGGGACTGCTTGGGGTTAGATTTCTTCTTGCAACATAAGCTGGAAAATGCATGGTTTTTTCGGGGCCAAACTCAGTAACAACCATGTTGGTGATGGAAACAGCCGCTAGGCCAGTGGATGACCACCCCACTTGAAAAATGGATAGATCCATTTCGTAGAAGTTCAACAGGGGAAATTCCCCTAATTCGAGCATCATCGCAGGATTCCTAACTCGTTAACAAGTATGGCTAATTTCCTGTTCTTAAACTGGAATCACCTCAGAAATCAGGAACCCTTCGCAGCTTTAAACTTATCTATAAAGATTTGTAAAGATTGTTTTAGAAATTAGTTTGGTTATCTTTGGTTGTTGTGTCACCACTTCTGTTTTCTACAAGCACATTGTTGATAGTTAATCAAATCCTTATTTTCTCATGTGATTCCAATCCCTTGCCGATTCACCCCCCTATGTTGGCTGCTTATATCAGATGATATATCCCAAATGTTGATTGGATCACCATTCCTTGTGCATTCTTCATGTTGATTCTTCGATCCACATGTTTTTTTTTAATTGTAAAATCTAAATTTGGATGAGTTGTGGTTAAGTCCAAAAGTCTGATTGTTAAATCCCAATTTGCCGGAGCTTAGGTCTGCATGTGTGGTTGCTTAGATCTGAAGTGTTCAAACGAAACATCGCATGTTGGCAGGTGAACAAATGGAGGTTTCGTCCTAAAATAGGTGGTACTGCACACTGTACCCCCAAAGTCATCAATTTTTCTAAAGGATTTTCCATTACAAGCCATCCATTTGGGGGTACCAGCCATATGGAAACCCTCAGCCATTCTCCTCAGCCAACTCCTGGCGATGTAAAGCCACCTGAGCCATCATCTCCTGAGAAGCTGCCTGGGATTGGGCCGTGATCTGGTTGAAAATATCTACAGATTGGATTCAACGGATTTAAAACACAAACAGTTGGGATTGAAATGAACCTTAGAAATTGTGATTCAGCCATCAAACACGTTTTTTTTTGTCTGCCCGTGCGCTTCCTGTATGCATCTCCGTCTGCGTCTATCCTCACCTCTGGCTGTTGGTGTGAATTTCTCCACCTATCTCGGCCATATACATCATGGTGAAGCCAGCCTCTGCACGTGCCACGGCCAAATCGGCTTGCAACTCCTGCTGGCTGGCCGCGGGTCGCCCCAAGAAGGCTTGGGAGTCTAAGCCATCCAGCACCCAGTATGTCGCTCAACAAGGATTGTCAACCACCGAACCTGACAAGGGGCTGATTGATGATCGTTGTTTTATTTCTAAGGGGGTGAAGATGGCTACCCCATGCAAAAGATTGACCTTTGGGTATCAGAAGGTGAGATTCAAACAACCACTTCTAGGGTTACCAAATGAAACCACCCATGGCCATATGTCAAAACCCAAAATCAAGAAATGCAACCCAGCAAGGCCCTTGGAGAGGCCTGAGCCAAACCATATCCCGCTTGAAACCCACTACGATTGAGGAACCAAAGCCAGACATCGCCACAACCACAAACAAACAAACTACAGCAGTACTCTTCAAACAACATGCCATAGCTGCGTTCGCAGGTTGGATAAACAAATCGGTTCCAGCCCCACTGCTGACACAAGGTATGTGTGCTCTCTTAATTCTACCGACATGTTTTACACACACATATATATATATATATATATTTATACATATATATATATATATATACATTGCAAGGCAAGGCGCAAACACCCAGATACAAATAGGCAAGCAAGCAAATGAAGAAAGAAAGAAAGAAAGAAAAGAAAGAAAGAAAAGAAAAGAAAGAAAAGAAAGAAAAGAAAGAAAAGAACAAAAGAAAGAAAGAAAAAAAGAAAGAAAGAGAGAAAGAAAGAAAGAAAGAAAGAGCGAAGGAAAAACAACAAACCATCGATTTTTGCAGTGGTCCTTCGAAAGTTCCGGACAGTGCCTGACAAGTGCACTGCGCCTGCCAGCCTTTCACTGGGGCCCCTTGCTGGCGGTTGCTGCTCACACTTTGATGCGCAACCCTTGTTGATTACATTGCCGTTCATATCCTTCCCGTATTTGCGGTGGTTCCTCACCAATATCACAATATCAAATTGGGATAATCAACCAGCCTCACAAAGCTCCTCCTCTTTCACACTGCTCAGCTCCCTGGTCAGTTGCAAGATCTCCTGCGCCTTACAGCGAAGCACCAGGAAGCACCAGGCGCTGGACTTGGCCGTGGGGCTCCAGCACACGAACCGTTTGGAAAATGTGGTAAATATTGTTTGAGCCGTCTGGGTGCCTGCCATTGATGGCATCCGCCCACCACGTGGAAGGGTCTGTAATATTCTGTAATTACGAATGGAACCTGATTCATGGTGTGCTTACACATGCTTACACGTGGAAACATCAATAGACCCAATCGATTAATCAAACAATACCTAAGGTGGCGATTTGATATATAGGATTTGTACCGCCCAATTCATTTGGGGCGTTCATTTGGGGCGTGCATGCTCAATTTGGCTGTTGGTTTCAATCTTATCCTGCTCTCTTGGGGATACCAAAGCTAAAAGAACATGTCCTCCAAATCAAACATTGCATATATCTTTGCAACAGTTTCCCGGCAGCGCCTGCTTCTCATCTCTGGCCTCGTAACTTGTCAGTTTTTTCTGTGCACTCTGAAGGGCATTTCGCAGCCCCTGGCCATATGATGGCAAGCAACTTACCGAAGGGCCTTGAACCAACAAAAACATCCCGTGAAAAATATGGCAGCCATTGGTTGGTCCTAGCTGGCTCTTGGCAAAAAAAAACAAACATCACAAAGATTTCGTGGAGATCTTCGTGGCTTCCGTTCGGGTCTGCCAATGGGAAACCTGCATCCCAGCTTTCCATGGAAACATGTTCCGCAGCATTGCCATTGAAGGTTGCATGGGATTATGGCATGTCTCGGGGTGAATTACAAAACTGTCCCAGAAAGGGGGGAAAAACACAACAAACAACCAACCAATCACACGTACCCATAATAAAACCAGAACAAAATCAACAGCTCGACCCTCAGAAACCTCGATTTTAAGTTTAGAGACCGTTGGTAGGCCTTGGTTGGGATTTGTTTTTCTGCGATTGTAAGTACCACCATAAACGGAGCTATTTTGGGATATGGAGCCACAAAAATAACTCTGGTTGGAAATCCACTTCTATCCGGAACTGCATCGCCAAGCACAGGTCAGTGCTGAAAATGATAAATATATAAACCAATTTTTAGGGTGCATCCAGATGGCAATGCCTTTCTCCATGTGCACGCCGCTTCCACTGAGAGGCTCATATTCTACTTTTTTGATCAAGTCAGCATGGGATTCCATTTCATGGTATATGTTTTTGGTATGTGTTTCTCATGTAGCTCACCATGAAGCCGCTTGATAAGTAGGGGTATTGTCGTACTCTTTGAAGTCTATAAATCCAATCAAAATCAAATCATTTTTGTAGGGTTGAAAGTGCTCTGGAGGCTCTAAAACTCTAACACATATTGGAGACGCTATCCTCAGGATTCTTCAGCCCCCAGTGTCCACCAAAGACTTTCCTTCTCCATGTGCATGGGTTTTTGATATGATTTTCGTTCACCCGATGCCTGCACCCTGCATGTGAACACATGATTCATACATGCTTTGGTAACACAACCCAATGGCCCATGATTTTAGAAAGAGAGTAGAACTGAGCACCTAAGTAAATTTCTATCACAAGTTCCGAACGAGGTCAAAACGAGGTCAAGACGAGGTCAAGACGAGGTACCAAACGAGGTCAAAAAGTAGCTTATATCAATTCTACATGTATACTGTACAAAGGGTATATACATACAAATATATATATATATAGCTATATATCCATAAATATGATGATTTCAAATAGTACTGCTAAGTCTAAGTGATCTATCATTTTTGGGACGAAACACGTGGTCCGGGAAGGCCGAGGTGTCGCGCCTGCAGTTCTGAGTCCAAGGCCTGTGGAAATGGGGAAGTTCCATGGCGGTTTTGGCGGGGCTTCAGTTCGGTGCATACCAGATGCTGAGTTTTAGATACCTGTCAGAAAAAAAAAAAAAAACTAATTTTTAGCTGGTTAGTGATGATTTTAGCGTTGATAGTGAAAGGTTCAAATACGAAACCAGACCAGGCCTCCCCAAAAAACATCGTCAGAACATGTCAGAACATTTTCGCAAATGTGGCTGAAAAAAAATAAAAATTACATATGTAAACCAAGGCTTCTAGGCAGGAATGCCAGTGGGAAGAAACTTTTTGCCACGAATCCCAGCGGTCCTACCACAACTGACTGACTTCGAACAACTGGCCACGTTAAACTGAGCAGCATGTATCCCCATCATCCCATGTACAGGACATTCTGGACTAGTCAGGTGCCTTCATCAATTTATTGGCGTTGACATGCTCTGACAATAGGGCATTGCAAATGGGCTGGTGGTTACACTCTAAAACACGGGTTGCTCACCTATCTCTCCTCTGTCAATGGGCATTTTTCAAAAACAATCGCCTGATTCGTTCGTCACAATCCCACGGCCAAAAAATGAATGCAGGTAATCCTCATCTTGGAAAATCAGGAGAGACCGATCGTATTTGCATTCTACAAGTACCTACTGGCTAGAAGAAAAAAAACACCCCAACAAAATTATATAGCCAAGACGATACGTGATTCATGATGATTCATCACCTCTTTAGTTGGATATCTTACATTTCTATCTTTCTTGGGGTGTTGAAAATAATGAACCACATCAGCCCCACTGGGAGACCGAATCCAAACCTGCACAGCCGGAAGGTCAACGAGCCCTTGCGCGGTTGCGCTCGCATTGTTCAAACGAACGGCGGGGGTTGATGTTCAACCATGTATACATTCCTTAATAAACTGATTTTATCCGTTTTTAAAAATATCTTCTGTAAATGTTTACGACATACGTCCGCATTGGCAATACCATTTCCAAGATGTACCCAAAAAAAATCATGCGCATAGCAGGATGACTCACAGTTTTCATGTCTGCCCCGCATAAAACTAAGCATTTGTTTCCACATCCATGCCCAGAATTGAGAACAATATGAGAATCTGGTCACAATCGCTTTGTCCCAACCCAGCAACCTCGACATGAAATGGAACCACACACTCTTTGCATGATCTGGGCAGGATTGCACGCATGATTTGGACCCGATGGGAACCAAAAAAAATACATCTTGCAAGTTACTGCTCCCAACCAAATGGATTAGAGCTGCAAGAAGCAAGGAATGCCAAACGCCACATCCAGGCATGGTCTGGGATGCAACCACTTTGGTGCCAGGTCAGAACATCACAATGTTGTTGACAATCATACCCTAGTCATATAGTAGTTCAACCAACCATAATCCGTCCTGTTTGCTCCTTGGTGGTTTGCTCCCACTTGTAACACCAGTTCAAAAATGCTAAAAATAGTTACATGAACCATTGACTGACTAACTGGGGTGATCCACCAAATGGTTTCAAACGCCTTTTCCGGTTTGACGGGAAAAATTGTCCCAACTGAGTGTCGCATCTCTTCCGCGATCTGCTTTGCCACGACCTTCTGGGAACGAGCACCTTTGGCAAAGTTCGCGCTGCAGGCTGCAAGGGGAAATAGACATGAAGCAATGTGTTAGGCATCGGCCAAACATGGAACACCCATTTGTCCACCAAGGGCAAAGTAATCATGTTTGGTAACTGGCCATGCATTTATAAGGTTCCATGTTTGGCATTTGCCCTGTTCCCATCCATGTTCGGGTCTGGCTGGGGTGAACGATCATTGGGCAACAATGCGTGTTGAAATGGCACAACGTTTGCAGGAAAACGCAACGTTTGGGTAAGAACGCTTGGGTGCACCAGATTTTCCGATGCGATGTTCGCTTCCATCAACCCAAAGAGGTATAATATGCATGAGATTTTATGAGATCTACAATAGTTCTATTCGAAACCATGGCAATATCCAGCCTGCATCCGCACCATTGCCTCCGTTGGTGCTCTGCCCAATCACCCGCAAATGCTTCAATGCTACCTCCACAGGGTTGGAGAGGTCCACTCGGACACGGACACGCCTGAAAAGGTTGGAGATTAGCATCAAGAATTGCAAATAGAGATGCTTGGTGGGTTGCCCCAAGACGCGTGTTTTTCAGATATTTCAAAAAAAACACCCAGCATGACTGAAGTAAACTGACAAAATGGGTGCCTACCCACTAACCTCAGTTTTGCCGCCTGAATCTTTTCTGGCCGTCCATCGAACACCACCGTGCCTTCCAAGCCACTGTGCAGTTCCACACACGAAAGAAATTACAATTTGGTAGGGAAACCCTTCTTCAGATAATTACGCATGTTGATGCCTGACAAAACGTTTGCTTCTTCATCTATGTATGTATTTGTTGTATGTATCAGTCTAAACCTGCGCGTTATTTTTCAAATTGTTATTTTCCTTGATATGCAATATCATATGACATATTAACAAAAAACATTTTATTCATTTTCAAAACATCCATATGGTATTTTTGTACCAATGTTTACTCGGAAAATGAAATCCAAACCTCTACCTACATCCTGGGCGAAAATTGACACTATACATGTATGAGTATGTGTGCATACATAAATACATATGTGTATATACTACCTTGTTTTAACCTCCTAATAATGTTATCGAAAAAATCCCGTGACCGACACAAATGTGTTTCATCATTTGATCCAAAAACGATGAATAAGTATGCAACACTCACGTATCTGCACGTATATGTTCATACTGCAAATAGATGTAGAAAATATATAAATATATACATATTAACATTTATTAATATATGTTACAATTTCTTATACATCAAAAAATTGGACAACTGTTGTTTGTATATTATAAAAGGTACGGGGAAAACGGTCTTGTGTGGCCAACTGAATTCGTAGCACATTTGGCATTGCCGCTCTTTTGACAGCAAGCGGCAATTCCGACACTCCTCGTTGATGTCCAGGATCACACCTTCATCTCCTCGGCATTCCGCAACAGCCGTCCCAAACAACTGATACTTTTCGGCCGGAATACCGACATTGCAACCGTAATCCATCCGAAAAGCATGCTTCAAACATGTTCAAACGTGATGGTGGCCGTTTAGCCTTGCCAATAAGGCAATGTGAAATCACCACTTGCATGAGCCACCACATTCCTACCAGTCTCAACACATCTCTATAGCAGGTGGGTTCCAACTTCCCAACTGTTTCTGTCGCTTGGGGATGCCCATCTTAGGTTGCAGAAGATTTCGCACAATGTGAAACCAACGGCCACTGTTTCGCGGTGCATATCGGTATTGGGGTTACTGACAATGGCAAACCCCGGGTTTGTAGAAGAACAAGACGATCACCCGAGCATGGGTTGAGCATACTGTCGAGAGTGTCACTCCTTTGCATCCCCTTTTAGTAAACAACCCACATGCAAAACAAACTTTGTTTCAACAAATGAACCGTGAAACTGAAACCGTACAAATTTCAAATAATCGCCACCACTATCCACAAAACTGTTGTACACTCGGTGTCAAAACCATTCGAAGTCACACCGCTTAAAAAGATATCATCCGAGCGACGCTCTTTGAAATCGCTGAATCGACGACCGCGTAGAACCCGGACCCTGTAACCAACTTGAAAACCACTCATTGGCCATGGGGCACGGCAAGGGCGGTGTGAAACAATTTTTTGTGACAGTTGCGATGCATTTTTCCTTTTTTTGAAACTACGCCGGGCGTGGGTTCGAAACACCCAGGACATGAAATCATCTAAACCGTGGATTTACTTAAAAAAAAAAAGGTTCGAAGTTCAAAGAGCCCAAAATTTTAATTCTATCCACCTGTTTCCGTTGGAGCATGCCTGTTCCATTTTCAACCGTTCGCCAAATACATTCTTTGTTTGCAAACTCACAATCCTTCTTTAATTATGATAAAAACGCATGGGGTGTGGAAGTCCCAATCAACTGTTTGACAGTTTAGCATTAAATGCACCAGCCTTCGGGCCCAAAGGTTGTCAGCACACAATTTCACACTATTAAATCGAACAAACACAACCCGCGGCAGCGAACACGTCTGCAAAAAAAAATCCGTTTGAATAAGTCGATGGGTTTCAGCTAGGTTGTTGTGTTCAACGCTGTGGCCCGTACAGTTTGCCTTCCACAGTTTTAATCCTCTCTCACATCCTTTGTCCCTATTACTGAAACACCACCCCCTGAAATTGTAAACGCAATGATTAAATTTTATATAACTCGGGTGTATTTTGTATTGCGGCGCCGTTAATATTCCAGTGAAAACGCTAATTAAAATAAATAAATAAAATAAATAAAAAAATAAATAAAAAATAAATTGATTTCAAATTTGATTAAGTCACTTCATCCCCGACCCCAACTGGTTCAGGAGTAGGGGGGGTAGATCTTACATTTCTGATAATGTATGAACATAAGGGGGGGTTAACCCCCTCACTTTTTGCCAAACATGTATGGGAACTAGGGGGGGGTAACCCCTCAAAATGAGGCATGTATGAGTGCCAGATGCTGGAAATGTATTATTGGTAGGGGCATTGAACCTGAAAATGTATGCTTTGTGGGGGGCACCACTGACAAGAGCCAATGGATACATAAACTTTTCTAAATGTATGCAAGCATGGGGGGGTCTGCACCTCAATCCAATTGATCTTTTTTT
>Ga0126342_10002462_pt1:0-27500 | contig 28908 bp, 25 predicted proteins | sample Cyp1metagenome_FD_92528 | JGI IMG/M metagenome (GOLD analysis project Ga0126342, IMG submission 92528) | Coral microbial communities from Lord Howe Island, Old Settlement Bay, Australia - Cyphastrea 1 metagenome | ecosystem: Host-associated > Invertebrates > Cnidaria > Coral ... | reverse complement strand
GTGCCCCACTTCGTTGACATGCTTCGATATCTTTCGAATCCTTCCGACACTGTCTGTTTTGGTGATATACAGCAGGCGCGCTGAAGAGGAGGCTAGGCTGGCTGCTCAAAGATCTGAGGACCGCGGACCTGGTCATCTCCATCCCTCCATCCTCAAAGCCTCAACACATGTGTTGTCAAGTAAGAACAAAATGAACAAAATGAACAAAGTAGTCAAGTAAAACAAATTTGCGTACCTTTGCATAGTTCAAGTAATCCTTGAAGCATTGAAGCAATGCTCTCACCATGTGCACACAACAATCATTGTATCAAAAGTGCCAGGAGCAGCGACGACAGGCTGAGAAGCGGAAGCAGCTCCAGGCCAGATTGGCGCAGAAGAACATGTCTACTGGATCTACTGGACTTGTGGTTCACACAGAATAAGCATTAAGAATTTACCGCACATTCCTGTCCTCATGATTTCACTGACTGCATCAATACATTTCGACTGTTTGATATTAACACCTTCTTTTTTCAATCTTTCTTCGATTTTCGCTATTCTTCGCCAATCTTCACTTACTCAAATTGGCTTCGGAGGAAATGGAGCAGCAGGCCCGCGAATCTGCTGCGGAGGCTCGACTGTTTATCTTTGAATGTGCCACGCTGGCCATATCTGGCCATGCTTCACCAGATCAAGATGATCAAAATCATGGAAGTTCCAAAGTGGTTCCAGGCAAAAAAAGAGCGTGAAAGCCGAGAGAAGGCCAAAGCATTTTTGGCAGCTGAAGGTGCCTACAGAGATGGGATGAAGATCAGATAGGAGACAGCAGCATGCAGCCCACACGTCACAATTTGGATACTGCACAGCTTTGGAGGCTACCGACATGTGCGTGCAGCACACAAATGGTGTCCTGTGGCAATCTGAGCGCTCTCAAGACAGTGAATCTGAAACCTGAAATCCTTGGAAACAGAATTGTGCGTGCACAGTGAGTCTGAAGCAGTCTTGGCACTTGAATCAGGTGGCCACCTATCCCTTGCACCGAGCTGTGCAGTGTAATGATCCAAGCATGGTGAGGCCAGCAAAGCTCAGCTCTCTTTAGATTATAAAGTTGGGAATTCCGGGAATTCCTCTGTTTCCCCTTGTTTCATCTTGTTTCATCTTGTTTCCTCTTATGGCTTATGACTCTTATGACTCTTATGCTGTCCTGTTCTGATCTCCATTGATCTCCCATTGCATCCCTTGCCAGGTTGCTCTTGTGGATGGGAGCCGACCCTGCAAAGTCAAATACTTTTGGGTGCCATGGCGAAATATGGCGAAATCACAACTCTGAAATCTGGGAGAAACACACACAGAACAGGCCATGGAGGAAAGCAATGAAGATAAGCCATGATAAGCCTAGTTCATAGATGTTCATAGTAGTTTATACGTAAAGGTTTACACGAAGCATCGAGCGGCGCTTTGATTTATGAATTGAGGCAGAGCCCTTTGGGGCTTGCAAAATGGTTGAATAGACGAGATTCGCACTCGGAGGCAGAGTACAGAACATCATTTGAGAAGAGAGTATCATTTTGTTGCACATTTACTATGTGTTTCATAGAGACCGTTTCTCAAGGCTGTAGCTGTGCTCTTCAGGTGATTGAAGCTCTGCAAACAAGAGAGTGAGAGCTCCCAAGTTCCCTTGTACAGAAGAATCTCACCCTGAGCCAAAGCCATTCAGTGGCTGTGCTCTACATTCCACCGGTTGACCACAATGGTCAAGCTGGGGGCGCCAGATGCGCGAGATTTGGCTACAGTCAAGCCATGTCAAGCCTGATGCTGTCGTAGCTGCGTGCCGCTAGACCAGCTACATCGGGTTTGTCAGAGGCTGACAATTAATTCGTGCAATTCCGGACGAAGGATTTTGTTCGGCAAAATGTGGGATGAGTCCTAGTGGAGTTGAGTAGACATCAGAAGATCGAACTCTGCACGAATGACGACGTACTATGCGTTGGGGCAGTTGAAACAACTACGCATCAAACCGACATGCTTTCTGTGGCAGGTACTGCAAGAATCGGATGTCAGAGGCACTCTGTGCCATTTGGACAGTTGTTCCATGTTGTTCCACTTGTCAGGTCTCCTGTTATTATTGCTTCCTCTGGCGTTAGCTGCTTTCTGGATTCCAAGCTTCATTCTACAGGACCCCTGCCTGCCGCAACTAGGGCCAGCAGCCCAGAAACATTCTTCTTGCACAACTGGAAGAGTTTATATATAGTCATATAGACGAAGTCGAATCAAGGACTGATTGTTTATCATGCCGAGATTTTGAAATTGTTTAGTTTGAGCGAATGTGAGAAGTCGGCAAATCGATGCAAATCGTGTTTTGCTCTTCGTTCTGGTTTGCCGTCTGTCACATCAGGTTTCTTGACCAATTTGCCCTGGACCTCAGAAGCCAAAGATCGAATCAGCCACCTGGCGGCCCCGTGCCATGTACAACAGCAGATGCCAGGGGCACAGAGGTGTGGCTTTGCTTTGTACCACTGGGCAGTGTAGATTCGAAATGATTCGAATAGAAAGAAACAGGTTCAATGAGTGCAGGCAGCGATTCAGGAGCATGCTTGTTTGCAAGGTCCTCGCTCGCATCCAGGATCACTTGCAAAATGCCGAGCAGGCACTCTACAGATTGCGTGCAAATTCTATTGTGCAGATTTGTGCAGTATGCATTTTTACCATTTCAATTCATTTGTTGATTTTGTTGGCTTTCCCTGGAATACGCTGAAAGGCAACGTGCTACTACAGCTCTAGGGATGAGCGGGGCGAGGACAAGTGCGATTGATGCGAGTTGCTTGCCGCTTCCGCACAGAAGCATGTTTTGATGACTTTGCCAATCTTTGATAATCTTGGTAGGTTTATCAAACCTGCGTTGCCTTTGCTTTTCTGGATCCTTTGCAAGTCTTGAGCCGATCAATTGGAAGCCTGGAGGACGTTTGGCTGTCAATACCCTCCCCCGGCTTGGTGGACCACGCCTGGCCTGAACCTGAAGTGACCGAAGGTGACCCTGTCAGCTGAGTCCAGCACTTCTGCAAGCACTGCTATGCTATACATGGGGAATGTTCGGACGTTCCAGGTTTCAGAGCCATCTCGAATATCCTGTCTTGATGGCCTTGGGAAGCTTGGTTCTCTTGACCTTGCTACTGGGATGTCTGGCCGTGGAGGCTGGAGATGCCTGGCCTGCTCCTTTAATACAGTTATGTCAGTTATGTTATGTTTGACAATTTTTCGATTATCGTTGATTCAACGGATGAAACGAAAGATGAAAGATATCGAAAGAGTAGTCAACCAAATGTCAACCATCAATCACGACATGCTTTCTTTCTTGGGCTGCGCTTGCATCTGAGCAATTCGCAGGGTGCTGAACTCTACTTCTCTGGCATCGTTTGACGGAGAGCCAAGAGTCGTCAGGAAGATCAAGATTCGTGGATTCGCGTTGCTCGCGTTTGTTTCAACAGCTCACCAGAGCTTCATCTGCTGAAGGAAAAATATTGCAGGTGCGAGAGGTGTGAATACTTTCGTGCAAGTAATGTCCTGTTGAATCTGCTGTGTCCCTTGCCTATTCCTGGACTCGTAGTACTGTCAAAGACACCTGAGTTGCCCAGCACTTTGGGAGACACATTCCACTTTGCTTGCTTGCTCTGCCTTTAGAGTGCGTTCGGTCTCACCCTTCAACGCACACATGTAGCAGGTCAATGCAGGTCATAGACGCACATACTTGTAAAATCTTGTAAATCTTTGAGCAGCTGTATGCAGCTGTTTGGTGGTCAGCTCCACAAATACAAACACAGAGATACAAAACAAACGATGGTCCAGTTCTTCATCATCTCAGGAATGGTAAACATGTCGGATTCAATTTGATGATTCCCGTCCTTCTACATGTCGGGCCTTGTCTCTCAGAGACTAGATGTACTGTCCTCAGAGTGCACAGGACGGCAGAGCGACACATTTGGGATCAAGTGCAAGCCAACTGTGCTAGAATGACGGTGAAGCTGTCCCACTGATTGACCTTTGCAGCAAGAGTACCAAGCATGTCTCGGCAAAACTTGAGGGCAGTCCTGGAGGCCAAAGTAGTCGATTGCCGCAAACCTAGTACGTTTGACATATCAGTACGTACCATTGAACAGTTTTACAAAGTGCAGAAACAAAATATAGAACACACATGTTTCTACAAACAAAAAAATCAGCCTATGGCCTTGTGAAGGATAGTCCCAGACACGTGCAGTTGGACTGATAAATTCGGGAACAGCGACCGAGGCCTCCAGTGAGTCCCTCAACTGCTCGCAATGAGTTCAGTCCGAGCCTTCTTTTCGCACTGCTGTCCCAAAATTTCGAGAGACTACTTTGAAACATTTTGAAACTTTCAGCCATGTTCAACTTTCTTTCCAGAGTTTGCATCAGAAAGCAAATGAAACATATAAATTAATATAAACTAATCTTCCTGAGTTGACTCTTTAGATCTCTTTAGATCTCTTTAGACTCTTTGTGAAATTTCTTGGCGTCGCTGCCTTTGCTCCGTGTCAGACCTCGGCCGCTCGGCCAGTGAGCCTTCCTTCCAGAAGTCCAACTTCTCCAGGACGCTATGTCGAGCTACGTTGCGCCATGTTAAGCCACGTTAAGCCATGGTGCCCGCTCAGAGTCCAAAATAGGTCTCGTATGTTCTTTCAAAATCATGGATAGATTGAAATTTGGTCAGATTTGCTTAGTCTTGTCGCAGGTCACTGCCGGAAGAGCTACCAGCTGCCTTGAAAGGTTCCTTTTTGCCCAGACAATTGGGTCATCCCACTGTCACTGCTCGCCTGAGCCCAAGCTAAGATAGTTCAGGCATGTTCAGACACTCCCAGACTCCCAGTATCTTGAATTCCCACTGTCATGTGAAGTTGTACCAAGCCATGTAAAGCCTCTCAGTTGAGGGCGGAGTCTGGCTCAGAAGCGCAAGGTGCATCCCCAAGCCACCAGCATCCAGAGATTTTGAGCTGTGGCAAAAGTGACCGAAGCATACCACAGCCTGGATGTTGCTTCCCGACATGAGGCGCTCATGAGGGATACCCGATTGTTTGAAGACTTCAGCTTCTACGGTGCCCAAGTGTCGGACCTAGCGGCCTAGCGTCTGCAATCAGACTGTGATTGGTGCTGCAACTTTTTTTCGGCTAGCATCCAGAACACATCCATATCATCCATTGCAAATGGGCATCAAATGGGCTAAACTATGCCGAAAAAACATCCAAACACATGGTGATTGGTACTGATTGGTGCATATTGGAGCGTGATTCTGATGGTAGCACTGAGGGCGTCTCAGGCTTCGTGTCGCATTTGCGAAGTCGATTTGGCTCGGTTCTTGTTTGGTCCCAAGAATGTGCATCGTTTGGGCAATGCAGCTTATAACTGATTGATACTTATTGATACTTATTGATACTTATTGATTCAGGCTCTCTGATTCTGATTCTGAACTCTGTCCCCAGATATGATGCACCGCTCGCAGAGCTAGTTGTGAAACTCGACTCTGGGATGTTCCACCTGCGCAAGATTCAGGCTGGCTGGAGAGTGCTTGACGAGGGCAAGACTGGACGCCTATCTTTCCATCCGTTTTCTGACCTCAGAGTTGCAGCTGGTCAGCTGGTCGAAGTGGAAATGATATAAACTCAAGTAAATTTAGCTTTCCTGCAGGTCCCTGCAATGCTTAATTTCTCTACTTTCAGGTTCTTTAAGGCAGCACGAAAAATGGGCTTTCATGGCAACATGAAGAGGCTGTGTTGCGAGAGCAGCTGATGCAGTCCCTAGGGCCCTAGGGACCTGGAGGACCGGAGTCAAATCGTAGCCCTTCGCAGGCTTTGGGCGGAGCTTGACAAGAGCAGCAAGGGCTATGTCACACTGGAGGAGAGGCCAACATTGGGCTTCTGGGAACAATCGCCAACACCAAGACGCGAAGTAGCTACAAAACAAAGCTTTCACCTCGGGCCAATTAGAACTTGCAAAATCTAACGGACGTGACTCTGAAGCACAGTGCAGAATGTTGGATTGTCAGCAGGCTTTCAAAGCCGTCCCCATGATTCTATATATTTAGATGGAGTTGAGAGTATTTGAGGCATTGCTCGTTCCAGAGTCTTCAAAGAAAGCTAGACAAATAGAAGTATTCCTTCACACCTCTTCAAGTACTGTCTGCAAAACAGCTGGCCAGACTGAAACAACAGCAAGTGTTCTGGTTTATATGGAAGATTCCACGCACGCTCGCGGAATCAGCGACAAGAAGGACGCGAATTGGTGCCAGATGGCGGTGGAAAGTAGTTTTCACGGTTTTCTAGTGGCTTGAGTTTCAAGAGTTTCGGGTGCGCAGGGGCTTTCGAAGGTTTTGGCATGTTTTGGTTATTTTGTGGAACTGCAGTGTTTGAAACGATCAATGAAGTCAGGACATAGACCCTGAAGTTGGCTCCTCAGCACCCTTGGTGGGATATCCCGACAGGTGATAAAGAAGACGCCATGGCCGACAATTCGTCGATAAATGCTGGTGCGGACGTGCCTTGCTCGTAGGTTTGGACAATGGTAAGCGGCTTCAAAGTGGCCTTGATGAAAAAGTGCGCCATTGCAGGTCTTGTTTTGTTGCGAAGACATGAAACAGAAAGAGGGCATCAGAGGAGATCAAGAAGTCACGTTCAAGAGCAGGTATACACAAATTAATAAAACCCAGTAAACGTATGGTCTAGTATAGATGCACAGAATATATATGAATATATATATATATATAGATATCAACAGGGCGTGTGAGGAAGTAAGTAAGGCAGGTGAGTTTGATTGGAATTAATTTTATTGACGATGTGATGGTTGTACCCGATTTCCATCATGGATTTGCCTCGGCCCTTCGCAATGCAAATGTTGCGATTACTTAGCTGAAGCTGAGGAGGGTGTTGATAGCTGTTGCGGTGATAGGTCGCAACCAAACACAGTCCTTGATTATAGTGACGAGCTACCAGCAAACCTTCAAAATGAAATCATGCTGCGCGCATTTCAATGATTTCATGCAGTGTGTTACTGTGAAGCAGAAGGAATTGACTTTGGTGGTCAGTAGGCTTTGGTGGCAAATGCTCTAGGCACCAGTAAATCATCGAGTTTTGGGCTTGTTGCCCTGACAGCCAGAGAATGCCAGAGAATGCCAGAGCAAGGGCATATTCTGATGCAGACTTGTGATCCCATCTCCAGGTATGGAGACATGCTATCAGCCTGGCTGGAGGGTCTAGACCGAAGTGGGACAGGCAACAGCCACATGTTCAACGTTGTTGAATTTGTGGAAAAGTGACACTTGATGAAACTTGTGTAAAACTTGTACGCATGCTTTTGATATCTTTTGATGCTTTTCTATATCTTGGTAATCTTGAGAATGCAGTGTAGACAGCAACATTGCAAACAAACATTGCAAACACCTTGCCAAGCTTCCACAGGAATAGTCACAGCTGAAGACGTACAGAGATGCGTCGATGAGCTCGGTACTTTCCTGAGTCTCTGACGGCCGTCAAGGCTCCAAGAGAATTTGGCATTGCCCTGCCAGCCCTGCCAGCCCTGCCATTGAGTCCACTGAGGTTTGGATATGAATGGAAAGAAGTCGAGCCCCCAAGTTGCTCGATGCGTGATGACTTGAGTGCCTTGAGCGCAGCTTGCAGGTGCAGTAATCTGTGCTGCTTGTGCCAGGCTGCTTGGAATGTTCGTGAGTGTCCCCGGCGCGCCATTTCCTCGGGTATCTAAGTGATCTAAGTGCCAGTGCGGTCGATCAGATGCCACCCGACACATTTGTCCTGTCGAGCATCTTTAGCTGAGGCCACACATGCTTCTAGTGGATTTTGATCCCAAGGCACATGTCAGGCCAGGATTGGACCCAAACCTCTTTTTACTTCTAGACCTAGAGTCGAAATGGAGACTTTAGTGCATCTTTCATTGGCCCATCAGAATTGCGCCTCTTCTCTGCCTATGAATGTGAAGGTGGCTGACAGAGTCGGTCGTTCCAGGCAGGTATGAGAGACAGTGAGACAGCCATTGAGGGCCCTTCAGCTGACGGATCAGACTTGGCCAGCCATGTCTGAAATCTGAAAGATCCACCAATGCCGTGTTTGCATTTGCGCACGTGCATTAATGCTCCTCCAATGGAGGTGATGCTGATGATACTGAAGCTGGTGGATCTGGTGAGGAGGTGCTGATGAATCATTGGATGATACTGGTGTTTGATGATTCCAGCATATTCCATCATATTCCATCCACCCCAGGTGCGCACCGACAGAAAGAGATTGGGGTAAATCTGGCCAGCTTCACTTGCTACAGTAAGAAGCATTAAGGAAATTAAGGTGGGCTTCTCTTTGCAACATGTCCCTCTGCCAGGGTCAGTACGAAGGATGCTCTCATAGATGCTCTAATCAGTCGTTACGGGTCTGTCTTCAGAGCATGGCGAGAGGCCAGCACCCCGAGTTCACTGTGTGCGACCGTGTGTTTGACCGCAAGAATGTATAAATCGCTGTGGTTCATGTGGTTCATTTCTTCAGACTATTTTGTCAAAGCTTTGACAGCTCACTGGTAGGTTTTGGACCCAGCTGGACGGGACCGGTTGAGCTGGGGAGAGTTCACCCATGTTTTTCGCCGGTCAGCATCTCAGCCCTCCAAATTCCCACCATGTTGTCACTAAAATGAATGACTTGACTTGACGTCTCAGGTTGGGATTGAGCGGTGACCTTCAGGCGTTTTTCCGTTTGTTTTCATCTATATTAGCATTCAACCTCATCTTGACTCAACATTTCCAAAGCTACTCTGATCTATGGCAGGGCCTTTGGAGTCAGCTTGACACTGAGCAGCTTGGCATCATCAGACTGGCGGACCTGGATGAGGCTCAGATACAATTTTGCCTTATCCTCCAGCTCCTTCAGACACTCTAATCCCTGTGATCTTCATAGACTTCATAGTCCCCAGATGTCTGAAGCACCTCCCAGCAGGATCTAGATGCACTTTGGTCTGACATGCGAGCTTCGTTCAAGCAGGCAGTGGTTCAAAGACTTGGTTTCTGGGTATAGTCGGGCAATGTCGGGCAGAGGCTGATCAGCAAAAATTGGCACCACAACAGACCAAGACTCACCAGGAGCACGGGAATATGCTGAGAGCCTGGATGAAGGGCGTCGATGCCGGTGCCTCAATGATCTTTAGTGCCTTTAGTGATCTTTAGTGATCTTTAGGGGCCAAAAGGCGAGTATGAGACAGCTACACACATTGTATTGATACTGATGTGAGAATACGGTAAGCCTGTGCCATTGTACGCCGCAGGTCAATGCGCAAGGCTATGTAGGGCTCGACGACTTTGTCCAAGCCTGCAAGCAGGTCACGCGCCCGGACAACTTCACTTTTCGTTCTTGGGATTCTCTCATGCGTTGTTTTAAGGCTTATAGACGAACTATAACTTATAACTACGTATAACTAAATATCCACTTGTTTGGTCTGTAAATGTACGTAATTACTTGTTTGGCCCATAATATAGATACGGACCTTATGTACCGCATACGCATGTTACTGGTGCAAATGTGTGTCCCTTCAATTTGGACGGTTTGGAAGAGTTGGTGGCTGAGTTTTCGCACAGTTTCGGATGCTGTGAAGACGCTGGCAGGTTGGATTTCTCAAAAATGCCGATGTGCTTTTTGACTTTATGAGGCCAGCAGCTGCTAGCTGCTAGCAATCCTAGACCCTCTCGCCCATGGAAAATCTGTTTTTTTTTCCTTTCTTAAAGCTCAATGCACCTTGCACCGCCTTGCACCTTCATGAAACGACTTCGATGCATCCAGGTATGTTTGCATGATAATCAGCATCGATGCAGAAGCATGTTGACATATGTTGACCTATGTACCATGCTGAAACCCTTCACCTGTCAGGCCACCAGGAGAAGGCTCTTTCCTGACCCTCCAAGACTTTGATGCAAAGGCACACAAGGCAGGGCTTGGACTTGGTGGCATTTGGTGGCTACAGTGGTGGCTACAGTGATCTGCAGTGTTCCTCTTCCCGTGGAGGCAAGGATGGATTAGGCTCGGAAGAGCTTGGAACTCCATGCCTCTCTAGCCGCACTCCAGGCGTTTATGCGAAACGACTTCCGCATGCTGGATGCCAGCGGCCTACTGCCCTTCACCCCACGTGCTGTCCCAAACAGTCTTGAAGCTTCAGAAACCCCAACTGCAGCTTCTCGATTCTGTACAACATGATTGCTCATCTATCCTCAGGAACCAGACCAACGAGGACGACTGGCTGGTTTTTGTTTTCAGATTTACCAGATTTACTTGCAGATGGACTGGCAGAATTTAGCACTGGAGATGCTGACACCTGCAACTGGGACTGGAAGGAGCTCCCTCACCCTTGGAGATGACTCTTGAAGAGCCGCTCACTTAAATTTCACTGAAATTCACGAGACATCTTTTTCTTGCACCGTTTGCATCGCATGTTTCAATCAGCCTAGAGCAATGGCATGCATCCATCGTGGCATGAGCGCTACCACCAGGCGCACCGAAAAGGGGTTCTTCTTCAGGATACGCTGCATCCTTGGTTGGAAGGATTATCCATTCTGCAAGCGCAGATACAGAAAGGATCCGAAAGGTCAATTGGGTTAGTGTCAAAGTCTAAAGCCGATGGGAACCGCAGTTTTTGTTCATTTCCAGTTTTTAACATCCATTTTACAGGGACACAACTTTATCAACTTTGATCAATACCCGTTTTCAACCCCGTTTATTGAACTGCCCCGCACAGAGAGAGAGAGAGAGAGAGAGGTGTGTGTGCGAGTTGATCAATGTTCTCGTGAGAGGCAAAGGCTGGGAGACATCGAAATCTGCAGAGTTTGCAATGCACTGCAAAGTGTACGTTCCTCCAAAGCAAGAAGAGGTGCACCCAGTCTTCAGCTTAGTAGAGGCAGCTGCTTTGCTTGAACTTGACTTCTCTTATCCAGTTCGCCTCATTTCAAGGAAAGCTTTGTGAACCTGTGCAGCAGAAAGTATGGATCTATGGTGCGCTACTGTGCTACTGCTACTGATACTGAGCATGTATCTTTTCTTTTTCAGGGGCCAGATGCGCCGGAGCTTTTGGCCTGATCACGTCTGGGATTGCAGTTGGCAGTTGGGCGTGTCCGTCTCTGTTGCAAGTTACAAGTCCATTCAGGTGGCAGCTTGGCGCTTTGGCATAGATCCAAAGGGCCGAGGGCAGCTGAACTTCAACGAGTTTTGCACAGCAGTACGCCGAACCTTGCTTGCAAATTTTGCATCATCTTGCATCGAACTTGAGATGTTGAGACCATCTTTTGCAGAACATAAATGAACATAATATTTTGTCACTAAGCACATCTTCCTGAGGCCTTGGATACAGAGGCAGTCTGAGGAAGCTGTGGGTACATCTCTTGGTAGAGCACCGCAGCAACAATGTGAAAGCACGACATTTTGACCTCTCGCTTTTCAAAGTACTATATATCTTCTTTTTATTCTGAGGCAGAGATTTGTCCGTCAGACAGCTATGTCATCAGACTGAAGGCCCCCTGTTGTACAGGATGTGTCGGGTGTTCAATTTCAGCCTTAAAACATGAGAGTAACCGTCCGTTCTGTGAGGACATTGTCAAGGAAAACGGTGACGCAGTGTGGGGCTGGCTCTCTTGATCTTGTGATATCTTGTGATCTTGTGGTTGTATCTTTATGTCCTTTCGGGGGACATATTATATTTGGGGGTGTTCATGGACTATCAACCCTGTATGTCTCCAACTACAGTGGCAGGACGCTCTTCTTCGAAGCGATCCATGAAAGATATGAGGAGACTGTTTTGAAGCCAAGCTCTTCATTGCCTTGCTGTCTGAATACACCTCTCGACAATCTAGGCCCTGTGAATTCTTGCGATTTGCCAGAATTTTATATATTTGACTATTCTCAAGGCTACTGGGTGCTCCAAGTATGGCAGGATTTGGCCACGCTATGGTCGGACCTTTTCAAGAAGGATGATGCATATTCAAGTGGAAGCCTTAAATCAAAACTCATTATACTTATAATATTATACTCATTCTTGCAATTTCTTGCATATGTTTGAGACTTGCTCGGGTCACGAACTTCGGCAAATATGTTCGTGGTGACCCCGTGGCGCACATTGCGGAAAGGCGTGACGCTCGATGACCTTAAGAAGGGATGTAAGGCTGGGAGTGGGTCCCAGGAAATTCACTTTTTGCAGGTTGGAGAATCTAACATAATAATAATAATGATAATAATAATGATAATAATGATAATATAACCCGGATAAAGATGGATAAAGCGTTATACACCAATGATAATCCCATAAACCCCGCCAGGCCTAGTTGTATCTATGTTACAAATGGGGCTCTGGATGTCTGGATTCTCCATCCGAGAGCTTGGATTTTAATCGATGGGACATGGGAGCCCCGTTTTCACGGGTATTGCACCCGAGGGTTGCCCGCTGCGGGGAGCAAATCAAAACCAAAAAATGTGGAAAACCGTACACAACCTCCTTGAGCATCCAGAAGGCGACGACAAGATGTACTAGTATTCCACAAAGTTGGAATGGAGATGTGGTAAAAGCACCTGAAAGAAACCACAAATTGAGCGCCAGTAAAGTTAACATATACAGTAGACTAATAGACCCATGTGCAAAAAGCCTACCGAGCACTCCTGCGATGCTGGCATCCAAGCAAGCCCCAGCTCCAACGCTTGCACAGTCATACACAGTCATACGTGCGAGTAGATCCACCCCAGAACATTGCGTGAGGCGCACGACAGTGGTCAAGTCACCACGTAAATGCAGCCTGTAAAGCCGCCGCAGCCAAAGAGAAGCCATCAATAGCCATCATCTTTTTGGATTGCTATGGATTGCTGTCGGTCTTGTAACTCAGCATGCCGCGACATGCCAATGCATCAACCATACCAAGCACCAAACAAACGAATTTGTCACCAAACCGCCAAGTAAAGAAAAAGGGAAGAGGAGGTGATCAGTGGTCTCACAGAGATTGTCTCCATCCGGTAAGATCCGGCAAGTATTTCGTAGAATCGAATCCCCGCTCCCTGGGTCACCCGACGGAACCCCCGTAAGCCTACTGTAGAAGTTGTCATTCTTTTCTCATGTGATTCTAGTGTCCGTCATCACGTCATATCACGTCGGCAAGAGCAAATCACACACCTCGCCCGATCAGTACGGATGTTGCGCGCAGACAGATATTCTCTTTTGAAGGGCATTTCATACTATTTCCATCTATTTCCAGGCTGCATAAGGTCAATAAAGTGAAGACACAAACTTTGAATTATTTCATTGTCACAGTAGGGTCTATCAAAGATGCATAGCATTCAAGAGAACACATGTGCTGTGCTCCTGTCACAGTGAAAGCTCACGCGTGAGGAGTTAGAGATTCCCGAAGATATGGTGGACATGATCTTCCATAGCCTCCAGCCAACACCAGGCAAACTCATCGAGTTTGTCGCTTGAGGCCTTCGCTTGCCTACGTAACTGCAGCATTGCATTTTTCAGGTGTGAAAGAGACCCTATTTCTCTGGGATTTGGATGACATGTTCGCCGGCACCTTAGCAAATGCATGGAAATGCTATATCAGCCTCGGATGCAAACGGACAGTTGTCAGTGCATAACAGGAAGTCTCATGCTGGTCAGGTCACCACTCGAAGACTCTGGGAGCGGAAGAAACCAAAGCACCTTCGAAGGTACGATTTGACGAATCGAACGAATTGAATTTAAGAATAATCAAAGACAATTCTAGAATAGTGGAATTGTCACAAATGAAGATATCAATTCCTCAGGCCGACACTTGCGACAGGGGGCAACTGTTGAAGTCACGTTGCCAGGCCCGTGAAGCCAGTTGGTACCTCTTTGATCGTTGCCAAAGAGGCAGGTTTCCACAAAGTTTGCCCAGACGTTTCCAGGAAAGACACTCGACATACTTGACACACACACAGACCGTAGAAATCCGAAATCCGTAAGATCTACGAAGTCTAAAAACGGATTTCTACAGAAGCATGTTTGAAAACTCAAAGTGTTTCATGCTAGCGGGCTGTATAATACGGACCGTGTTCAGAGAGCGAGTGGTCGGAGTGGTTGGACATCTTGTGGCCAAGAACCCGGAGAATGGCCGAAACTAGTTTGTTTATGTTTGTTTATGTTTGGTCGGTTAGAGAGTAAAATAATATATAATATATGTAAATATGTTAGAAATTGTTAGAATATCTCCGACAAGAACCGGAGAAAGGCCTGCAATTCATTTTTTTCTTTCGCTCTCGATGTGCAGACAAATGAAGCTCGCATCCGCGCACAGAAAGAAGTTTGGGCCTCAGTAACCTTTTGTCCTCTTTCTGCGGGGTCAGATCCAGAAGACAGGCTTGTTATATTTGTGGAACGAGCAAGTGGCAAGTGAATGCCAGATCCGCATGATGTGAATGGACAGATTGATGGAAGGACAGTAGCATTGTTTTTGTTATAACTGTTAGCCCATCTTTCTACCGTGAACTAATGTAGTTAAATTATCTGATCTGAATGAACAGAACAATAGACTGCCTTCACCCAGACTGCCTTCAGCTGACACGAAGTTGTGAGGCTGAAGCCAAAGAGCTTGGTGAGAGTCTGATAGTGCAACATGCTGCCACGTCCATGCCCCAATGGAAGAGACTGCCAGTGACTGCCAGTGTGTTGATGTCACCTCTTCGGCCAGAAATGCCACACACTTCCTCCATGAACTCTGAAGCGCTCAGGCCCCAACTAGTTCGTCACGCACTGGAAAGGCCACTCGCAGTCCCAGCGCGCTCAGAGCTACAGTCGATTGTTGTTTTTTTGATGTTTTTGGTATTTCTTGGAGTGTTTTGTTTGCTCCAGTGGCATGAAGAGGAAGCAGTGCTAGCACGGCCAGGGACTTTGTCTCCACAGTTGCTTGCTGGAATCTTGAGCTGGATTGGCGAGGAAAAGGCGAGAGGCTCAGGTCTTCTGAGAGCAAATGGCACTGTGATGCACTGTGCAAATATGTGTATCATTGTGTATCAATTTTCATGATTCTTCATGAATATTTCATGAATATGCACTATTTTTGGCGAACACGGAGCGTGAAGCCATGAGGCACCATCACTCGCTCCCAGTTCCTTGCCATGATGTACCGGTGTGGCATTTGTGGTAAAGTCCTCAGTAGCATCAAGCTGTGTTGCGACCTGGATACAATGTGGAGAAGGCACACCTTCAGTGAATGAATGAAACACTCACTTCTGAAAGAAGCACGTTGACTCAGGAAATTTGCAAAAACTGTGGGACGACTTCACACAAAATCGAGGTGGAAGATTGGTTGAGTGGGTGAGAGACAGGGGAAATCAGGTCGTGGAATGGAAGAGGACTTGAGTCACTTGAGGCTGTGAGACTTGGGCAGCCAGCCACAACAGGCAAACATTCGGCAAAGCATGCCAAAGCCCTTCAAGCTCATGGTTTTTGAAGGAGACGAAGCATCTATGAGCTTTATGGATCTGGATCCTGATGCCCAAGCGTTCTTGAATGTCAGAAGCTCAGTCTCACAAAGACTTTGAGATGCCTGGCGTAGACATTTTTGCACGCAATTACAATGCAGAAGCTATGTCGCAGCAGCCCGAGGAATGCCGTGGAGAGCTTCTTAAGAAATACAAAACTTTGACGCAAGCATGGCATGAAGGCGTGGCACGCTGGAACTGCAAGATATCAATAGAAGGTATCGATAGATCACAAATGATCACAGACTGCTGACTCCCAGGCATTGATCCTGGACACCTGGAAATCGTTGACCTGAAGGTTGCCCTATGTTGCCCTCATGAACTCTCAGAAACTGCCAACATGCTGCCAGTGCTGCTACTTCGCAACGAGTTCTACCGATTCTACTGAACGTTGGCAGGACTTTGCTGATGCCTGCAAGGATGCACTTCCCCTCAAAGATGACAAGGCAATCAGCTTCGAAACACAGAATTCAAAGGGTCAACCGCAACTCCTTGTGACAAAGATCCTATTCCTTTTTCAATTGATTCAGTTGCAGGGGATAGGCAGTTCATTTTCCACCTCGATACGTAAGTAAAAATGGTAGAACTCGATTTCTTCTGATTGGTTGTCATTGCTGGCGAGTGTTTCAAGTCCACCGGAACAATATTTAATGAAAGAATTGAGATGGTTCATACGGGAGAAAACAGTGAAACACGTTGCGAAGGTCGCATGCAAGAAGGGGAAGTTGGTATAGGTGATCCCCGCTCCACGAACGGCGTGGAAACTATCCTAGTCTACACTGAACGATACGCACCGAATGCCTACAATTTGTAAATACGAAACTCATCCTCAGTGTCATCCTCTATGTCTTCTCTCTAGCTGAAGATGTATACATATATATATATTGATATATTCTTCAAGTTTTGGGGTAGAGAAACTAGTGAACATTACTGAACTACTCACATCAATATAACATCCAACTTATTTTAACTTATAACATATAAGTCATATTAATTCGGAAATAAAATGCTCTCCTTCGATATCCTTCGATCATAGAGCAGGAAGTACGATAAGGTGAGCTGAGTATGACCAAGGTGGATGCGAAATACATAGAAACACACCTTGGCTTCCCGGCTTCCCACTCACCTCACAGGTGAACACCCTTTTCCACTATCTCATGGCAAGACATGGCCAGCGTGGAGAACTCAGCCATGGCGGGAGCATGGAGGGCTCAGAGCTTTCCCGTTCAGGAGATTTCAGGAGTCACTCGGAGTCTCTTGGAGTCACTCCAAAATCTGTGTTGAAAAAATTGAAAACTGTGCTACAGCGCTGCTTTTCGAGAGCCCATATGCTGTGCAGAGAGCTGCACGACTCCATTGATCTCTGTGGCACAGCGTCCCTTGCAGCACTGCAGGTTCAATCAGAAAAGAAAATTGGCGAATTCTTCTGACTGGCCTTCCTCCCTCTGAACGTCCTTCTGCTTGGGGGCAAGGTGAAATCCGTGTTTTTTCATGTTTTTTTCAGCTTCAGCACCTTGAGCAGCTTCCGGTTCTTTCCCAGTTTCTTTTCTCCTTGTAGATTCTCCAGGCGACGATGATGACAGTTCACATCTGAACACTGTGTTCCGGGAACAGGACGCATCAATCAACTCAGTCGCATGGACGGTCAGGAACGGCTTAGTCGATTTAAAATCTCGGAGGGGGAAACACGCCTTATCGATACTTTGGATGGCTTCAAGAGGATGCTTAAAGCCACGGCCACAGCTTTGGCTGGTTTGACCATGACTGGTCCGTATCTGGTCGTCTGCAATTAAGTCCATGACTCGGATGTCGGAAGCTTCTGGCTTTGGAATACTTTTGAGGCAAAATACGGAAGCTTCTTCGCAGCCTGGAAGCATGCCTTAGACCGGGCCAGAAGCTGAGAGCACATCAAAGCATACACATATATATATGTTTATATGTATATATATATATATATAACATTATGTATATATAATATATATATATAATGTTATATATATATTGTAATTATTATGAATTTACTGTATATGAAAGGATTTGAACACATTTGACATTTCAAAGGAAAGCATTCAAACAAAAGCTGAACCCATTGAAAAAGACCGTCTTTGATCTATGGAGAATCCATGCGTCTGCTAGGAACACAATGGCTATGTGATGAAGCAGGACAGCCTGCTGACCAAACTAACCCTGACGAGCAACAGTTGAGCGGGTATGTACGTGTTGAGTCAATCTTCAATGCATTCTCTTCCCCTTTTATCTGCAGTAAATAGCAATTGACTGCTAAATGGCTATACAGTACTGAGATCCGGAAAGATTTCGTGCTGGCGATTTGAGTGGATCCGTCAGATTCGTATTGTTTCCACGAGTTCTACAAGATTCTGCAAGCAAAGCGCTTGTCACGAGGACTTTTGCTTGACCTGTCGATGCCTTGGGGTGAAAGAGGCGCCGAAGTGCTGATCACTTCTGCAGATTCTGCAGATTCTGCAGTTGCTGTGGAGCGCTCTCAAGAGGTAGCATCGATTTGGCGAGAATTCCTGGAGTGCACTGACAAAAAGAACCTCATCACGCTTGAGGCAGAACCACGAATCACTTGGCAGCCTCCAGTAGAGCAACTTCTTTAGCACATTAAAAATATTTTTGCCGCTAAAATGAATTCTTTACGGCATATTCTGAGAAATTTACTCGGCAACATGTTGTTTGTATACACGCGTTTTTCATGCTTTCCATTCATTCTGTTTTGCTTGGGCTATGGAGGTTCTGGATACTGAGACAGCCGAATGCTGGGCAGAGCTGTATCGCTTGTTGTTGAAGGCAGGCCTGATGCATTGATGCACATGTTGTGCTTCCACTTTCTCCGGTACAGAGGTATCAAAAGACATGATTTTCCATTTTGTTCTGCTTCATATGCTTCATTGCTGCTTCTGTGGTATTCATATGCTTCTGTTTGCTTCTGTGATTTCTGTTGCCCTTTGTGGATTCAGGCCTCAATTGGCGACACATTGGCAGCTCCAGCAGCTCCAGCAGCAGCCTTAGCAATGTTTCCACGGCGGAAATCCAGGAAGTCTACTGTACCGTGCCATTGCAGGTATTGGAAGTGAATGAGGCGCCCCAGGATGAAGTTCCAAAAGATGATGGAGCTTCTCCATCTTCACCTTTGTTGGAACCTTAGGAGTCCTTAGGAGTGATTCTTCTTGGGCATTCTGTTCGAATCGGTTCCACTTGTACTAGTCTCAGTGCACCAATTGTGTGTTTGGAGTGATATTACATGAGTAATACATATATAGTAATACTTTAGTAAATTTCGTAGACTTTAGTAACCTTTTGCTGCATCTTGCTTTGTTTGGGAATGCCTGCATTTTCTGAAGCGCTTGCTACAGGCCAGATGAACCTGGAGCAACAAATTCGGTCCCCGCGAATGCGGGCCCAGAGAATGAACTGCAGAGGCCATTCCAATGGCATGGTGCGACAGGTCTTTGTAAAAGCTTGCAATCAGCCATGATGTGCCAGGAGTGTGACCACTGTGACCACCACCCCTGAAAAGACGCCCAATTTGAAGGCCAGCAATCAGGGAGCATCATGACATATCATGAATTATCATGACATAGAACATGACATAGAGATATGAGGAGATTCAGCTGAGCAGCTGATATCTGCTTAACATCAGCCCTTGCAGGAAGGATGGCGAAGAGCTTTTGATCCTCGAAACATCCGCCGAGTTGAGAGGCGATGTGTAAAATGTACTAAAATAATTTCACATGTGTTATATATATAATTATATATATATATATATATGAATATGTAAAGTAACACATGCTGCCATGTCAGGACTTTTGTTCAGCGCTGTGTAGAGGTTCACGCAGGACTTGAATCTTGCCACTGGTACCGAGGCCGCGTTTCTTTGAAGGGTGCAAGAAATTGGGCTACTCAAAGGCCTCAGATCATATGTCGAATGAAGTTAAGAGTTGCAAGAGTTGCAATGATTAATAGTAAATATAGTAATATGTTGCACTTATTTGCAAATGCTTTGGTATGGATATCTTCCAGTGGATACTGCCATCGTCTGGTCAAGGACCCTGGCAGATTGTTTGATCTTCTCCGACCAGAGCGTTTTCGGGAGTATTTGGTCTATGAGGCAGACTCTTCAGTTTCCAATCCTCCGATTTGAAGCGTTGAAGGGGATGTAATTAATATTTTTTTGATCCAAACAGAACACGGACATCAACAAAACACTGTAGGGTGTAGTAAACGCAGACTCAGCGGAGCCAAAGTGGGTCACTTGTTCCACTTGAGACATTGACGCAGAGATCTTGCGACACTTGAGTCACTTGAGTTGCTTGAGCATGGATCACCAACGAAACTCACCGATAGTCACATTGTTCTTTTCTGAGTGCTTGCGGAAGGATCTGGTGACCGACTTGAACCCAAACAAATTTGCGGTGAAAGCGAATGTGAAGGACATGTGCTTAGCACTTGGCTTCAACTGTTGTTCCTATATGTTTTTATGCTGAAGTCTGCTCTGAGGACACTTATCTGCCAATGAAGTATGTGGCCACTGAAGAAGAGGCAGTCTGTGGCGGACACCCCCGCGAAGCCCTCTTTTCTGATACTCTGAAAATCCGCTTCTCCTCGCCGGTCTGGCTTTCGGCCATGTAGAGTTCTCCCATTGACAAACCTTTGACAAACCTTTCTTACTTTTCTTCTCCATTTTCTTCCTTCAAGAGCCCCTTTCCCTTTTACTCGTCATCTTCTGGACAGACAGTGACACCAGGTCTCCTTGCGCTGAAGGCGCCGGAACCATCTTTGGTAGCGAAAATGCATCCTTCATTGGTGGACTTTCACTCAGCAACAAAGTTGCTGCGCGAGATTTGTTTTTTGGCTCTGTGGTTGAAAGCAAAAATGCGATACCATCCGAGGCGCGATTTGCCTGAGCTGCAGGGTGTTGGAGGAATTGCTAATTGATGAATGATGTTGGTGGCCATTTTGCTTTCCTGACTCAGGATCAGAATACAAGACCAACTTGAAAACCTGTAAAAGCAGGTGTCAATGAACTCAATGATGTCAGTACTGCATCTACGAATTTGGTCAAAGTGAGCAAAGCCACGCCGCATCTGGATACATCACTAAGTTTGAGCTAGCTTGGAAGACCGTGGCTCTGAAGACATCTTCCAAGACATTTTCAGAATGGATCTTCTGGACCTCAAAGACTCAGAATAGACTCTTAGACGAAACAAATCGAAATGATCAGCCCATAGACCCATAGAAACAATTATTCAGCAATGCAAACTGTTTACATCTGAAATGGGTGAAAGACGCTTGCTATGGCGACTCAGCGCTGGCTTGGCTCTACTGGCGGGTGGTGCCTTCGACAAATCATTTGGGAATTCTTGATAATCATTCCTTCTACAAACCGTGAAACTTGGCAGTACTAGTAGCAAAGTTTGCACTTAAGATGCAGGCCTGTGCTTTGCCACGGGCAGTCCAGGCTGGAAAGTTACACTGGCAAGTGAATTGGACAAAGTCTGTTTTAGCGGACGCCAATTGCGACACAAGACCGCACAAGAGGATACAAGAGGCTTTGAAAATCTTTGAAACAGGCTTTGTCTCGATTTTGACTGCCATTTGGGGAGCACTTGCGAGCCACTAGGCCTGTGGCTTGGGTCAAGTCATCGCTTTCAGCCGGAGCCTAGGAATTTCTGACATGCGCATGCTACAATTCAATAAACATCAATAAGCATACACATGACAGCACGAGACTACACTGACGTACAACAGAGGAGCCATTGACAAATGATTGACACCTCTGATGCCTGGATTTCAAACTAAATAATGAAGCTAAATACAGAGCTTGATTCAGCACGATTCAACGAATGAAGCTCAGGTTGCCGCTGCCATGCAACCGGGGAGGCCGCCTCTCATTTGTGACTGAGCAGACTTGTGGAGAGCTGCTTTTTTTGTTCCATGCAAGTGCAAGATAGTGCAAGCATCATTGCATGCATTGATCAAATCATTGATCATCATTGATCCCTTTGGCTCAACAACTCAAGGCTTTCATGGAGAGCAGCGACAGATATGCCGTGCACAAGATTCGAAAAAGAAGGACATACAGTACTTGTCGTCAACAGCACAAGAGATATCACGGTGGAAGAAACTTAAGTCTCAGCTTTTGCTTCCTGGTGGATCAAAAGCTTCTCACGATGGACTGCAGGATAGAAAATTCTGGAAACTGCCCAAGCTCCCGAACCCTTTTAGGCTCTATGCTGGCATTTGTGCAGTGTTTTCTGATGCTTTTCGCATGACTTTGTCAGATGCACTACTGTATATTTTAAGGTTTGTTCGGTGGAGCCCAGACTCAGGAAGCTTGGAAGATTTGGACGTATGCCTCGACTGAAACGCAGTTCTTGGCGTTCGGCTTGGTGACATTTGAAGCACTCAACGGCCCAGACCGACGACTTACTTTTGCGTCAGCCATATATGGCCCTATACGGCCCTTATTTTGTGCAGCCTCACCTGAGGTTTCTCTTGTCTATGGTTGTCTTCTTTCTATTGACGGCCTTGCACCTACCTACTGTACCGGCAGTTTGTTACATCTCTGTGGTTTGTTGCTGGATTGAGACTGTGGTAGTGTTGCTTGAGATGTTTTCGATCAGCAGCAGACTTGTTAGACACTGACCAAACAACTCTCTTCACCTCGCTGCAAATTCTTCATTCTCCAGTCCCTGATCAAGTCAATTCAATGGTACAGAAGCGAAGCAGCACTCCTCCTAGACAACAGGTGCTTCGGCACAGGAGGGCGGAGAACAAGATCCACGAGGCTCTATGAATATCATAGAAAAACCATGAAAAACCTTTTCCTTCTTTCTCCAAAAGACCAAGACTTGCCATTGCTGTTTTTGAGTCACTTTCACTTGCATTTCAGGTGACCATCAGCTTTTTGTTAGATATCTTGGAGGAGCAGAAGTTTGGACCCCGACAGGTGCGCAAATAATTTGCCACGTGAAGAATTGACTTTCTCTTGAACGACCTTTTGCCGTTTTGCTATGTAGGCTATTGTTGGAGCCTCCCAGTGTGTTTCAAACTCAGCAAATGCAGTCCTGTAGGCAGTGCTGCTTCCTTTCAAGCCTCCGTCATGGCTGCATCTCAAAGATACTAAGATGGATCACAGTTGAATGTGTTTCTCTCAAACAATTGTCCATGGTGATCATTGGTGATCCATCGATTCAAATTTTAAAAGTTTGGAAGACTCATGCAAGGTGGCCAATTTGTGCTTGATCTTCACACATTCAATTTTGGTCCTGCGATCTTTGCAGTGCATGTTGTGTCAAGCGCACATTCTATGCAAATTGTGACACTTTTCAGTTTCTTTCCTCCGAATAGGACTCCGGACAGTCAAAGGATGGCACGACCAACAAAAAGATAGCATACTTCAAATACATGTTTTTCGTTCTTTTTTCCGGCAACGGACACTCAGACACTCAATCTGGGAGACACAACTTGCAGGTCCTCATCCTTGAGGATGGGACTCGCTATTTGGCTCATCTGCCAAATGCAGCCAGCTTCCTAGGCATTGAGTTTGCACTTGCGCATACACGTAGGAACAATATGGAACAATTAGTTTCACTTAGTAACATATAGCACTGCATAGCACGCCATGCGACTTGTGATGGGTCCCAAAAGGGGTCCTGCAGCCTGTGAGTCTCTTAGGTGTCTCCTGCAGTAGCAGAACTTTGGTCCGCACTACGAAATGCAAAGGCGAAGCTCAGGGTGTTGAAGGGAAAACAATGCAAAACAGATGACTCCATTGAGTATCCGGTGAGTATCATGAGGTGTCTATCACATTTCTGCCACTGTGGCGGCTTCGCCACCAGATTTCTTCATAGTGGAAGGTGCAAATTTTGGCTGAGCGCACTGGTGGCGTGTCCCAGCTAGCCGCAAGCAGCATGATCCTTTTCCTTTACTTGGCCATAGTAACTTGCTCAGCAACGCTCAGCAGTTGTGGTGTTTGCATTGTGATGCTTTATGTTATTTCGATGTATATTTCGATGTATATGAATTATATTTAATTACCATGATTTGTCTGTCTTGCGATCCTTTTGGTGATCCTGTTGGGGCTCTGACCGACTGACCGTAATGAAGCACGCAGCTTCATTGCATTTCATTGCTGTCTAGAGACTAATTGAGACTTGAACAAACCAGTTGTTCATAGTCTGTTCATGTCTGTTCATAGTCATAGTTGTTCATGTTCAAATTGTCGGCTCAGGTCTACACGATGATGCGTCGGATGACAGGTGGTAATGGTAAAGGATGGCGAGATGCGAGGCAGAAAGTCATGGAGGCAGGTGGGGACGAGATCCTCTTGGGGTCTTTATAATTGGGTTCACTTCGTTTCAAAGCAACGATTCGCAGGGTGACAGTATGAAAACACATCTTTATAATCTCAATTGGTTTGCTTCTTTGTCGTAGTTGTAGGTTGTGTGGTCTGATGCAAGCCATCTACACGCTGTTTCAATGATTTTATTTGAGAGGCTCAAAAAGTGGCTGGCTCCAATGCGATGGTCACTCGCTTTGATGACATTGCCGGCATCGAGCGATCAAAGCTTCAGGTGCCTGGAACATGTCGCAGACTGGATGTGGCTGGCAGCTCTCCTGGCATTTGCTTATCAAGCTCACCACAGATGCCCAAGCCCGCTATGAGTTTGCTTTGAACATCTTTGAACCATTTTGAAGCCATCTTGTCAAAAGGTGAAGGAGGTAGTTGGAGGCTGAGGGCAATCGAATGAGTTTGCACCACGGCTTCTTGGCTGTGGCACGGATCCGTCAGCCAACACTCAGATCCTGAGGTTGAAATGCTCCGATCACCAAGCAGGCTTGAATCTCATGAAACTCTCCAAGCAAGCCTTCTTTTGATCACGGGATGATACGATATGGTCACATACAGCCAAATCATCTCAAGGTGTATGTAAGAACATTAAGTGGCAGTATCCAACCCAAGGAGTGATTGGCTTTGACATGGGATAGGGACGGTGTTGGATGGTAGGTATGCAGCCCTTGGTGCGAGTGTACCGCGAGGGGTGCTTCTTGTAAAGTGCTCAGTGCCTGAGATTAGCCGTTTGAGCCATGGATGTTTACAAGAAGGGCAACAAAAGCACGAGTTGCTTTGCTTTCTGAAGCCAAGCACAGGGACAGTCACAGGCACGTGGTGCTAGGTAGCGCCCAGTACGTTACGCTCCGACACTTCTGATTCGACTTTGATCGGCTCATTTGAAGCTGGTCGCTTGCATCATGCGTCATGCGTCATGCGTCATGCATCATGCCTCGTTTTTTCAGGCTGGACCTCCCGGATCCGGCAAGACATTGCTCGCGCGAGCCTGCGCAGCTGAGGCTTGATGTCCGGCATTTAACAAAAACGTAGTAAGATAATGTAAGATATAGTAAGTACATGCAAGTACAATCAAGTACACTGATAGCATGAGCAACCGCAAAGAAAACCAGCAATAGGAAACATGTAAGGACGGACATTGGTTTTCAGAAATTGTACAAGCATGAGGTAAGCGACGGGACCTTCCCAAATAGCGATATCCCCTTTGAAGGCTAGGTCAGTTATGTCATACCTGTGCACTTACATCTGACAGAGTCTTTTAGACGACCTATGTGTTTTTGCAGTACTAGCCTCCAGTCCGACCAGTATAGGGCGTGCATACTCTACAAAAAGTGTGCTACTACGTACATGCAGCACACATCTTTGCAGGCTGGGGTGGCATTTCTGAACGTCGCAGCAACAGAGTTTGTGGTATCTTGCCTGTTCGATGCTGCTGTTGTATGAGCCATTTGCGAATCAGTGTGCAATCTGGAATTGGATGTAGAAGCCTCTCTTGGGTGCTAAGGAACTCTTTGTTGGCCGTGGTGCAGCTCGTGTTCGGCAGGAGACACTTTGATGCTCTTGCTGGCACTGCAGCTTTGCTGTCGGATAGACTTCGGAGCCTGCTGAATAATGTTGAATAAGAAGTCTAAGTATTGTGTTTTCAGTATATATAGTACTGTACTAGATATAGTTTTGCTCAAATTAATTTTGCCTCGTTTTTTCCTCAACCAGTGTACGATGCCCCTGCAGCTCTTCGAGCGAGCAAGAAAGATGGCACCATGCATCGTTTTCATAGATGAGGCGCGCAAGCTGCCTGCATTTGCTCTTGCTCTTGCTTTTCTATTATTTTCTATTATTTTCTATTGAACTCATTAATTTGCGTTGTACTTTGCCACATTTGTCAAAGCTTCGCTTGGCATTTTCATCCAGATCGATGCCCTCCGTGCTCGCTCCAGTGATCCCCTGAGACTAGGGGGTGGCAACCAGGAGGCTGATCTTTCCAGGAACAATTTTGCATTTGCTCAGCATCATTTTGCAAAAATCTATGTGCAAAAATGTATGCTTGTGCCATCTTGTGCCCACTGAGTCACAGGATCCATTGAAACTGTGCTATGGTCATGTCATGTCATGTCAAGTCATGTCCCTTTTGGCATTTGCATTTGTACTGTATATGTCTATATATACACATACATATACATACATGTATATACATATATATTCAGAATGTATTATACAGAATCTGACTGGTGACCGCGCATGTAGATGTGTGATATGTCTACGTGACGATTAACGAGGGACAGTGCATATGTTTCTTTTCGTGTATCAACATGTACAATTAGTACACACATATACACATATGTATATATATATATATGTACAATAATGTGTATGCATTGATGGGTTAATGACTGCAGACATTAACCTATCATGAATGTGTGGATGTTGGTCATGCGATGCTATACTGTGCTGCGCCCTTCTATCCTATGCGACCGCAGGTGATTGTATGGTGGGTTGTGATATGATAGTATATGATTTGGCATGGCGGTGTCTTTTTTCCTTTCTCTAGGGCGCTGAAACTACATTTTAAATCATATAAATTGGCAGCTGAAATTTCTTCGCTGCGGTGATGAATGTATCGGGGCATGTCTGGAACAGTTAGTTATTCCATTTTCGCTATCCACTCTGTCCATGGAGTTCATGCAGAGGGGTAATCACAACATTCAGCTTTTCTTTGTCAATTCTTAAGCCTTCGTTCACTCTTGGCTGCGGTGTTGTGTGCATGGTGAAGATTTCACTGCTGGGATGAATGGCAGGTCTTGTATTGGTACATATCCGCCAGTACGCTTGTGTTATGGGTCGTCGTATGATTATCGTATGTGCCTCTGCAAATGCGTGAGGATAGATGCACAGAGAGTTGTAAAGATGTGCGCATATGTGCAAGCACGATTGCAAAGCCTTTGTTGAGTAAATGTGCTCATTTCTGCATACATGCCTATATACATTACAATATATTACAAGTATATTATTGTGCATTTGTTCCGTGCACAAAGCTTGCACATATGCATGTATACCTGCATATGCGTATCTCAGCATCTCTATTTTTCTCTATGTTTGTAGACAAGTGAGTCGCCTGTCCCTTTTTTGGAGCGACTGTGCATGTACTAGTAATGAGTTGATCTTTCCAATTGAGTTGGGTTTGGTTGCACTGGGGTGGGGTGGGAAGGGATGTCAACATATCTTACCGGACTAAGCCGTTTCCAGAGCGCACCTGCTTTTTGAGCAAGAATGTTGAAACATGTTGAAACATGTTGAAACATGTTGAACCATGTTGAAACATGTTGAAACCACAGTCCCGGCATCTTATGGTGCTCTAAAACAACTACAGTAGGAATAGAATGTGATATATATATATAAGGGCTGCCGCCCCTGCCGCCGACCCCGGAAAAATGGGGAAAGAGGAAACAGCACGATTAACATTTCCCATGTGTGTGTGTGTCGTGTTGTGTATGTGTGTTTATATGTATATACCTTGAGCAGCCTTTGCTCACTTTTATATAACATCGCCAGCTTGCAAACCAAGAAGCAGGCATCTAGAAAAAATGTCTTTTTCCCAACCTTTTCCGCTTTTTCAATCTCCCATCAGC
>Ga0126342_10002461_pt1 | contig 28916 bp, 28 predicted proteins | sample Cyp1metagenome_FD_92528 | JGI IMG/M metagenome (GOLD analysis project Ga0126342, IMG submission 92528) | Coral microbial communities from Lord Howe Island, Old Settlement Bay, Australia - Cyphastrea 1 metagenome | ecosystem: Host-associated > Invertebrates > Cnidaria > Coral ... | reverse complement strand
TCTCTCTCTCTCTCTCTCTCTTTGTCTCTCTCTCTCTCTCTCTCTTTGTCTCTCTCTCTCTCTCTCTCTCGCCCCCTCCCCACAGTCCCCCCCAAATAGAGGGGGGTCGGCGGCACCCGGGCGCTAGCCCATTCTATAGCCATGGAAAATGGCCCATTTATAGATGGTTTACCTAGCTGTAAAATGGTGATTTTGCATGGCTATGTTGAATAACCAGATGGTAACCAGCATTTTGAGGCTACCTTTCAATTAGTTTCGAATGCTTCACAGGTCCAAAATTCACCTTGATTTGAACTGCCAAATTGCCTTTCTGGTTGAGGATGGCGATGGGGTAGAGGTTTTTTCCACCCAAACTGGTGCGTATACAGCACCTTGAAAGAACTACATATTGGGGATCATCATCCCAAGAATGCACTTTAAACTTTAAACAAACAACACCACTTCGTGCGTTTTTCAACAGAGGTGGTCAAAGGTCAAACTCGAGGAATTCACCTCATGGGGCCAGTGAACTTCACAATTTGTTTATCGCCATTTTAGATATTGAGATGATGAGATGATCCACTTGACACATTTCATTTTATTTTTCATGGTCAAATCACCATCCTAGCTTAACAACATTGGTTGCTAGTGACACACCATATTTTTCTTGGAATTGCCATGTATGCTGTATGGTTTTGACCCAGCCCACTGTCTTTGCAGGTCTGGACCCGGGCCCAAATAATGAAGAAACAAGGTATCATAGGGTTTTGTGAGCAAGAAACACTGGGTGTTGATCCCCAATAGTCGAAACCTGAGTCATGGTTGCACCCCCGAAGTGATATGAAAATCAGTTGGGGGCCCCAATAGTCCCATTTTTAGGGGGTGAAACATATAATATGCGGTGATCGCAATCCCCCCATTGTTGCTGCTTTTCTCAATACAGTTGGTTCTATTGTCCCCGGTGCTGTTGGCGCTGCTTCCATATCCCATCATTGTAGCACCCCTTGATCGTCATTGACACACTTAGACATTTTGGCACCATTGGAAGTGAGTATCTCCATACTAGCCATCCTGGTTGGTGGTTTTAACAATCTTGAAAGATATTCGTCAATAGGAAGGATTATCCCATATATTATGGAACATAAAAAATGTTTCAAACCACCAACCAGCATCAATTTGGGTTCGTCTGAAAATGGTTGGCCCCCCACCGGTCCATCATCAATTTCCCTATGAACTCTGCCATATCTTGGGGGTTCATCCACCATTGTCAGACACACAAACATAATATCAAATTAGTTGTATATGTATATACATATATATATAATTACATATATATATATATATGATTATACATATAATTATGTATGATTATACATATCTATATGTATGTATATATATATATAAATAACATACATCCCATTCTATCCCCATGATCTTATCTCCCCATTATATCCCCATAATCAACTGGTTGCTTCACCCCCCGACTTCTGGCGGCGGGAAGAGCACCTTGAAGAGATGACCACCATCCTTCAGGAAGAGCGTGCCCTGCCGAGTTTCCGTGGATTTTAGAAAGGCGCATTTCCCATGGATGCCGAAATCTCCAGCTTCTGATGAAATCAGGTGGTATAAATCCCCAGCTTCTGATGGTTGAACAGTCCATTGGTATCCATTGGTTGTGGGTTTTTCAAGGGATTGAATCACTTGACTTTCTGTACATAGCTGGGGTTCATGGGATGTTCCTGGCAACATATGCTACCCTCTGGTAAACATACAAAAAACTATGGAAAATCAGAATTTTCAATGGGTAAATCCATTGTAAATGGCAATTTTCAATAGCTATCTTAGTTTACCAGAGGCTATTTCATTGCTTTGATCCATCACCACTGAAAGGAATAGCTGCACGATTAATGGCTACACGTAGCCAGACGTGGAACGGAGCTGAAAAGAACCACAAGACTGGTTGGATCAAGTGAGAATATAACTCATATACATATACACATCATTTAACTCATATACATATACACATCATTCACCATCATTAAATCACCATACAACCACCATTTCTGCTATGGTCCTAGCCTTCAACCGCTGATCCCCGTTACAGGCAGGGCTTCGCCGCCTGGTTGCCGGAGACGCTGACCCAGCCCTCGGCACCGTCCGTCATGGCCTGGCAGTTGGGGGTTCTGTACAGTATTAATACCAAATTAGAGGAATTATAGAAATTAACAGATATATATATATATATTAATATACATTAATTAGCTATAGTATGGTTAATATTATCCTGATGATTCCTGATGATTATATAAATATCTGGGTATATATCATCATAATATGGATAATTCTGGCTTAATTTCTATAATCTGTTAATTTCGATGGGTAGTATGGGTAATACAAATTATATATATCTGGGTAAATTATAATATTTCACCAACCTGAATCTTGCGGCCAAGATTCCCTGAATCCTAACCATGATTCCAGTGAGGGAGAACAGTGAGGTCATTATAATTTACCCATATTTAGATATAATAATATATATTAATATATATAAATTTTTAAATTAATATATATTAATATACATCAATATACATTAATTAGCTATAGTGAATTATAGTGACATATAGGGATATGATGAAATCAAAAAGGGATATAATGGGATATTATAGGAATGTATGATATTCCACAATGTATTCCTATATACAGTATTATACGACTTCCACAATGTACAGTATTATTCAATATTTACACAAGTTATTATAGGAATACACTGTGGAATGTACTATAGGAATTAGATTATTACAGCATGATTTATAGCAAAATTATTCGTAGGAGTGTATACCAGTTGTAAAAATATGTTTTCATGGTCATTTATTATACATTCACAGTTGTATACAATGTATAACTGTTGTCATTCTGTTAAATATTATGAATGTATAACAAATGTAAAGAATTGCACAGGATATACATACATGGGATATATTCTGTACCTGTGGATAATATGAGGATATATTCAATTATATGTGTATGATATTCCATAATACATAATATCCTCATTGGGGGGGTTGAGGTATTCATGCAATTATTGTGGGTAACAAAAAACTGTAGCCACTAGTTACCAGCTACCAGATACCAAGCTGCCAGACACTTGGATCACGATGTGCCACAAGCATCTGCCAATGACCACTTTGAAAAATAGATCAGACCATGCAGTTACCAAACTTTGTTTGATCTACCCCCAAAAATTGCAATGTTTTTGTTGGGGAACATGATGACTATGGGATGCAATGGGTATCCATCTTGCACACATAAGTGGGCATCCTATGGCACTCTCACACTGGTATTTTGCAAGCTCTAAAGAAACATCCTCACCCTTTGAAGGCTCATATCTTGGATCTAAAATGTCCAAATCAACCATGTTTGGACCAGGCGCCGGATGGAAATATCACGCATTTCTGATGGTCCCTCTCCAAATTTCCTCCGTTTTGAACCGTTGAACCAGTAAAATTCCCTATGATTGCTGGTGAACACCACCATTTTCCCACAGATCATGATTATTAGGCCCGTCAAAAAAAAACAAAAATAAAACATGTAACTTCCCATCTTCAGACATGAAATCCATGGTTTTGTTCACCATATTTTGAGCCACCACCGATGGATCCCTTTTTTTGGGGCCGCCTTCACTTTGAGGCGCACGAGATCGGCATCTTCATCCTTCTCCTCGACACCCAGAGCCTCCACCACCTGATCGACGGAGGAGAGACATTGGAAAAAGGGAGGCCTATCGGCCTATCCATTTAACAATGGAATGTGGATAGTATAATGATGTATAATGCACATAATATATTATGAGATATAATTATATAATATATTCACGGTCATTAGTTAACTGAAAGACAATGATGAGTCATCATCACCTAGTGGATGTATCGACTATCATTAACTATCATCAACTATCATCAACTATCATTAACCAGTGATTTACTATTGGGACGCTTGAGACGCAATGATGCCAATGCTTCCCGAGAGTTGATAGGGATGGTTCATCAACTGTGATGTCTCCTTGGAACTCCGGTGATCAACCGGCGGCAGCCAAAATGGTCCTGGGTAAATGGTACAACATCATGATTTTGGATGATTCTCCTTAATCAGGAGTTGGTAACTGTCACATTTTGGGTATATTGGACATTACCTTATAGTAGCCATTATAGACCATATACCTAATGGTTGGGTGATGTTACGTGATGTTCAATGGGGACATTTAATGACCCATGTTAATTAGCATCATTTAATTTATACTAAGTAAACTAATGTTAATTTATACTTTCAATGTGCCAAAGAATCTGGATAAATGACCCATGTTAATGATTCTTTGGCACATTGAAAGTATACTTTTTGTAAACCCGCTGGCGGTGGCACCTCTCCCTCACTCAGCCGTCGGATCGACTTGCTAGCCTGGATGATGTGCGAAGATGGATATACCAACGGGACTCGGGATGGAACATTATGGAAAAAAAAACTAACCTTACGTAACCTTATTACCCATGGCAAACTATCAACCCATGAAACACCAGGGTTTGAGTGTTCAAGAGATATTTAATGGTGAACCACCTATCCCTATGAAAAACCACTTGGAATCATCATCCCGAATCGGTTTGAACATCGTTTTGAAGCAACAAACCAGTTCTAGGTCAAACCCCTTTTTTTGAAGTCAGAACCATCATTTAAATTATCATTGGGTTGCCCCCCCTATTCGCTTCATACACACACTAATTGGGAATGCTGACTATTGCCGGGTTCACCTCATCAATCATTTGAGGACTACATCTTACATCATCCAAAACCACCATTGACCATAGCATCACACTTCTCCAATGACTAAACCCATCATCCCCAGTACCCTCTGGTAAACGTTTACATAACTATGGAAAGATCCACCATTTTTAATGGGAAAATCCACTATAACTGGCCATTTTCAAAAGCTATGTTAGTCATAACCAGAGGGTACATCCTTCGTTTGGTTTTTTGAATCCCTGTGCCGCATCCACAAACATGTTTTTTTCTCCCCGACTGCCGGATGGGATAACATGGGACGACTCATCCCGACTCCAAAAAAAACATGTGGTCAACACAAGGTTTTTTCAATGGATTGGTTTAAGGGAAAATCTACGGGAAAGCCCCATATTTAATGGGAAAATCTATGGTTTCCTGTAAATTTTCCCTTAAACCAATCCAATCATTTTGTGAAATCATCCCATTCACCAAACCATGGGGGAAAAATAATGTTCCTATCATCCGAAAAATAGTCAATGACCATTTCAGGAACCGATTGATTAGAGCTACCGATTCCATATATAAGGCCTATGTTTTTGGGCTATGTAAAGGGATATACCCCCCCAAAATATGGCCTGACAAATGGCACTAACTTACCTCCATTTTAGGATCCTGGAAATCCCATTGAAATAGGCCTCTCTTGGGGATAGTTTATGGCGGTTTAATGTAGGTAAAACAATACCATAAACCATCCCCAATTTTTTAATAGGTGCTATGGTTACCATTCCCAGTCATGGGTGGTTTATCATTGTTTTAACCACATTGCCAAGCATTGTTCTCATCTCAGTCCCAGCTTTGGCCGGCTCCTTGATGCTCAATTCATCCGTTAGAGCAGCAGTCTTCACCACCTGAGATTATCAGCCATGTAGCAGCTATGAATATTTGGGGACATCGGCAAAGAAATATCTTGTATTGTCTGTATTATCATACATCTATATAATCCTAGTAAAACAAAAATAAACGATCCAGTTTTTTAATGGTTTATACAACCATTTATGGTCAACTTGGGGATCGTGGATCCTATTGCTTTGGCCATGGCTGGACTAATCAATGAGCCACTGGACTGGTATGGACTGGTAATTGAACCAAATATAAATAAAATTAATTAAATACCCACCTGGAAAGAAACTGTATATCATGACATGCAGTGCGCAAAATACAGAAATGGAAAGAAATAGGGAGATAGGGGGATAAACAAATCAACAACAATCAGCGATATTGTTGTTGAGTAATCAATAAAAAATCATGAAAACACGGATACTCTTGGGGGCCCGCAGGGTCAAAACGCAGAACACAAAACGCGTGTTCCGAAACGCGCGTTCCGAACGCAGTGATGCAACAGCATCAAGATGTAAGGGCCCACCAACTGGCCTGCAACCAACACCAGTCCCTTCTCTGAATTCTTCATTTTCGCCTTGGCATGGGTCTATATGTAGCTGAACTGATCTTGGACCCTGGAGCTGTCACCGCCATGGTTTGGATCGCCCCAGGTCACCACGCTTCCATCTGCCAAAAGTGCAGCAAAAGCAGACCCCGTGGCAGAAATCTGCTGGACATTCCTGAGCTGATCTTGGACCCTCGAGCTGTCACCACCACATTCTGGATCGCCCCAGGTCACCACGGTTCCATCTGCCAAAGTTGCAGCAAAAGCAAACCCCGTGGCAGAAATCTGCTGGACATTCCTGAGCTGATCTTGGACTCTGGAGCTGTCACCACCACATTCTGGTTCGCCCCAGGTCACCACGAATCCATCTGCCAAAAGCATAACCCGTGGCAGAAATCTGCTGGACATTCCTGAGCTGATCTTGGACTCTGGAGCTGTCACCACCACGGTTTGGATTGCCCCAGGTCACCACACTTCCATCTGCCAAGATCGCAGCAAAAGCATCGCACTTGCCAGAAACGTGCTGAACGTTCCTGAGCTGATGTTGGACTGTGGAGCTGTCACCACCACGTTCTGGATCACCCCATGTCACAATTATATTTCCTCCATCACACCACAAAGCAAACGCTCTCCTGGTTGCAGCTATCTTTGGCTGCTGTGCCACAGCAGTGATGCTGTCTCCATTTTGAAGCCCATAAAGTCGAAGAGGGTCTGCTGGATCTAAAAGATGTCCGTTACTTGAAGCAAGCCTCAGGAAGCATTGCCCCAGGGAATGTTGTGCAGCTATTTTGAGGTCAACAACCGTGCCACAACGCAAGACCGAGATGGTTTCACTGCGTCCACTGGGCAAAACAATGTGAACTTTCAGAAGACGACCCCAGCGGGTTGAAATTTGCCTGGTAGACACATCTTCAGCATTCGCCATGGCGCCAGCTTCACACTGCCGGCTGAGCCGCGAAAAACTGTGTCTCTGCACCCATTGTGGGGCCCCTAGCAGTTTTCCACAGGCGTCAAAAATTGACATGTATAGCTTGTAGATGACCGAAAAAATGGTTCCAAACGAGTTTTTTTTCACCAGGAAAGTCACCATCAAAATCGCCGGAATTCACCCCATTCCCTCCATTTTGGAACTCCTTCTCTGCCATCAATGACTTGACGCATTCCATCGGTGGATCCTCAGCCATTCCGCAAGATTTGGCTTTTTCACATGAAATATGTTCCCATCCCATTCGATGAGTTATAATACTGGATAATACTGGATATATATATAATATAATTATAATATAATTATATTGTATATATCTATATCTATATATATTATATATATATAACTAGAGTTATAGGGGAAACACCCCCATTTCATCCACTGGTTGATGATCATTTTTCCCATCATTTGACCATTTGACAAAAACAAACTCTATCAATTTACCATGTTATGCTGCGCTGCACCTTCATGAGCTTTCGGATGTGGCTCAGCAAGGTTTCCCTGTTCACCTCGGAGTGACCGAAAAATGACGCATGGTGATTTCGTGGTGGATTTTTTTATGTGGATTCCTGGGGATTTTAGGGGGATTTATTGGATTTAAGATGATGTAAGATGATTTAAGATGATTCAAGATGTTTCAATCCATAACTGCTGATATCTCTGAATTTATGATTTAAGTAGCTATTGCAGCTATTGTCAGTGAGGTTGGGTCAAGACTTCAAAGACCCAAAACCATGAAGTCTGTTTGGATCATCTTGGATTCCTTCTTTTGAAGGAGAATTCATAACATTTCATAACCACAGAAAGGTGAAATTCACATGAAACTGGTGAGTTTTTGATGGCTCAACTATGGAGGTTTCCTGAAGAGAGTTCATCCCAACCATAGATTTCAACATTTTTCAACATCCCATATTATCATATCATCTTGTTGGTTATACATATATATATATATATATATGTAAATAGAATTGTATATAGATATTCCATATCACATCTCAAAATTCTCAAACATCATACAATCATACATCACATATGGATATGTCCTCAAGTCATGGGGGTAGCCCCAGTTCTCATCCATTTTCGAAAATCGGATTTTGAACCAGCGGGATTCCCGACCATCTCCTGAGGTCCCGACACTGCCTTCCGCCTCCTCGTCCCAATGCTTGAAGAGCCTGGGAAGTGGTGGGATCTCACCGGTTTTTTTTGGGTAAAATCAACAGAGAAATTGGGACATGGGGATCGGGATCAATGATGGATGGTGAAATGATGGTGAGAACTAGGAGATTTTTTGTGAACTTTCAATGCGACTGAACCCCAAACACTGGGAGGATAAGTTCTGATGTGAAGCAAGAAATTGGATTTGGAACAAGACTGGCATTGAAATGGATAAATGGATTGAACCAGTGAACTTGGAACTGAAGCATCAAAATGGATAGACTATGCGGGCTTTTGAGCCAAAGGGACTACATAGACACTGCTAGTCAGAAACTTTCAGCTAAACTTGGGATGATGGAACACTGCAATCCGGAAACCATAGATTTAGGGTGAGCGGAAGAATTTGCATATCAACAATCCGATTGACAGCCAGGGCATGTATTCATACCACCAACAATCACCAACATGAAACATAACTATCTTGGTCCATCAAGACAGACCCACGATCGCAACAGGTCCTGAAGATTGGTTTACACCCCAAATGGAATTGTGCACCCAATCTCAACTGTGGATGGTGTGAAGCTGCATCAACCTCCCAGCTAGGCTTTTCATGGTTACCTTCTGGTAATTTCACATCGGAAAATCACCATCCTCATATGTAAATCATCCAATAAAGGGGTCATTTTCCGTAGCTATGTTGACATAACCAGGGGGTCTTTCACATAAAATCAGATGACATCTCCATAAAATCCCTACATCGTAACATCTCCATTCCTATAGATGGATGTTCCCATCAAAAACATCCGATGAAATCGCCATTGGTGGAACCCCTACAGGATGCGGCCCCAGTTCGTGAAAACGAAGTTGGTGCTAGAATAACCATAGTGTATGGTATGCAAATAGCACTACTTAGATGTGGTGATGTGGTTATAAATTATAAACCATAGTTGGCTTATAATGCTTATAGACCCCATGAATACTAGTTCGTTATATCTACCATAAACCACAGAATCCACAGTTAAGCACCTTTTCAACTGGAGGGCCCCATCAAGTCAGATGATATAGATGGATTTTCCCCATTTTACATCCCATTTTAGGTGAAATCCCATATTTCCATAGGAACAAACAATCTGGTTGGTGGTTTCAACTCCGAAAAAATATGAGTTCGTCAGTTGGGATGATGACATTCCCAATATATGGAAAAGTTAAAAAAAAACAAACCACCAACCAGCGATTCTATAAATCCACCATTTTTTGTTGGCTCGGCCTTTTCAACTCCTCTTCCTTCAGGGCTGTTTCCTGTGTCGCTCCATGGTGGCTGAAGAAATCCATATGGGGCTGTTACTGTAAGCAACGACAGGATGATGGGGTTTTTCAAGAAACCATGGACAAATATGGAAAAATGCTATCATATGCTGTCTATTTACTGATTTAATGGGGATAGAATGGGAAGATCGCTGGATATAATGGGAATATAATGGGAATATAATGGGATATAATTGGAACACATTCGGCATAGAATCCACATGATGATATTCCGGCATGTTCGAAAATGGGGATTACCACTCAAATTTCCACCTTTGAATAGAGATCATGATCAACCATGGGATTTGAGATAATCTTGAGCTTTTTTCATGTTCTTGTCACTTCTTGCCCATCAATTTCAGTCAAGCCATGACAGAAATTAACCTTCTTCGCATCCGACTCCACGCCTCGCCGTCACCGTTCGCCTCAGGATCCTGGTGCTGGACGGCCGATAGTGATGATATGAACACTAAAAAAAGTAGCGATAGCGATAGTTCACGGAATCATCCTCCGTGTCAAAACATGTAATAGAAATGATCGAAAGGCCACCTTGCGCAAAACTCCATGCAAAACGAGCAATGCACAAATGCTTTGCCAACCATGGGTACTGTACATCACTATTTTAGTTGGCAAACCGCCCAGCTTTTGTAGATAAATTGCCCTCAGTCACCTTGCGGTTTATTCAGCACATATCATTTTGTTCGTGAACCTGCTGTTATTGAACGCTTCAGCTAGTATTGCGCAATAGTAAACCCATTTTTTTTACAATTTTTATGGGGGGTGTAAACCATCAAATATGGGTGGTTTATGATTGTTTTATCAACATTCGAACTTTTTCCAACAAATCCCATGGTTTCATTGCCATTTCGACTGCCATTTCGACGTGATGCCCAGCATTTTTAGTGTCCTTCGCGGCAGTCTCGAAGAACTTGAGGAACGAGGCCTGACTGAGGGATCATCAACATGTTGCCATATCTTACCCGGCCTGGTAAACGTTAACAAAAAATTATGGTTAACATCACCATGCTATTAATGGGCAAATCAACTATTTCTATGGCCATTTTCAATAGCAAACTGTTAGTTTACCAGAGGGTACCATATCTTACCATCAAACATGAGATGAAAAAGCACCACGAATTGGGACTTTGCCATGAACACCCCGGAGATACCAAAGTGCCCGTCTTCGTGGTCAACCGCTGTGCTCGTCGCACCGAAAATTGGTGAAAGCCTGCGAAAAGCATCATGCGGTTGGCTTCCAGTTGGCTTCCAGACGCTTCCAACCATGGGAAACATCCGGGTGGTGTATCCATGGTTGGCTTCCTTCCGGCGATGCACCAGACACGGTCTTGAACAGCTTCCTTCCGTCAGGTGCTGAAATTCACAACGAATTCACCGGGTGAAGCGCGCTGGTGAGTTGACAAAAAAAGGTTGGGATTAGACACGGGAGACCATCAACAAATGGGGATTGAACTTGTAAGATACTTGGCCTGGTAATTTGTTACATAGCTATTGAAAATGGCCCAGTCGACATAGTGAATTTTCCCAGCTAGCTAGAAAATGGTGATTTTTTCCATAGTTATGTAAACGTTTACCAGAGGGTACCCTCTGTTAATCAAACCTGGCAATGGGAAATAAACATAAATAAACATGCTGAATGAAAAATATGGAAAGTTCGTCATGAATGGAGATCCGTTCAACCCCAATCTCGCCACCATTGGATCACCATTCTGATTGGCTTCTGATTGGGTTAAACCCCCAGTTTATCCATCCGTGTTCCTCATGATTTCTACAATTCACCTATATAGTTGGATCAACGCATGTATTGAACCTCATCAGGAACAAATCCAACATATCTTTTCCTGTCTGTTCCTTCCTGATTGATGGTTTCAACACACCCCAAACAATGAAAGTGATTGATGGATCGTCATCCTACTCCTACGCTTGAACATAACACATCTTTGACGCAATCTTTCACCACCACCAACAGGTGAAAAGATGGCAATTCATACCGTTGTTTCATGGTGCACTCCCAATTTTGGCTGGGTGAAACGCCAATCAACCATTGCCGCTTGCGACCTATCTTTACCATCTTCATTCTTCTGGGAATTTACCCTATTTTTCATGGTTACAAACATGGTGGTGAATCACAACATCTACAGTACATCCATCTATATCCATCTATATCCATCTATATCCATCTATATCTATCTATATCCCATATCCCCATTATATTCATGGCTGGTAAAACACCCATATGAATAACATTCAATAGCTATATCCTCATGATATCCCCAATGACTAGACACCCGGCCACGCGCCACTAGCGCCTCACTTGTGGCCTGGCCATCCTCCATATCGCACAAGGTCGCGCAGAGCTCGTCGGAACGCAGGGAATTTCGCTTCAGGTGGTGCCTCGGGGAATCTCGGGGAAATGGGGACTGGCAAAAATGATGGGATCCACCGATTCACCATCCCATACAATCCAGCCGTATCTTCTGAAAGGAAGTGGGACTGGGGTATTTTTTTTTAACGAACTCATTTGGAGGGTTTTTTGTACCTTCTCAGACAGTGGCCATGGATCCATAGGGCATAAAAAAATGCGTCATCTTTTTAGATTTCCAGCAATGGTGACCAGTAAATAGAGTGATGCGGCTGTCAAACTATAGACAAAAGTACGGTAAATCTGTTGGAAATGGGTCAATCATGGTAAATCTGTAAATGGAAAATGGATGAAAATGCTGGGATCCCACATTACATTTTACCCTCTGGTGAACTAACATAGCAATGGAAAATCACCATTTTGCATGGGAAAATCCACTATAAATGGCCATTTTCCATTGCTATGTTAGTTCACCAGAGGGTACCCACATTCACAGCTTTCATCAGCAGTTTGACGCCTCAAGAGGTCCGTAGCAGTCTGTTCCACCGCGAGCAGCTCCGCGCGATCCTTGCTCTTCATGGTGTCCCGAAACCTGGCGGAGCTCCGCCGTTGGGAGGGGCTGAACAGGGACCCCTCCAAAAGGCCATGGAAAAATGGATAAAAAAGGCAGGAATTGGATACTCTGGATCATTTTAATGTATACCCTCTGGTTATTTAACATAGCCATGGTATAGATGGCCCATAGAAATAGATGGTTTACCTTTAAAAAATGGTGATTTTCCATGCCATTAATGTATAAATTCCAGAATTGGGGGTACGTGAAACCTTATTTTTCAGAGAGGAGGCCATTCTTGAGGATTCAGTCAGCGAAGGTTGGTTCAATCTGGTTCAATCACGCTTTTTTGAAGGTTCATAGTGCATGGTTATCCCGATCCTTCTCGAGATGCGTAATTGAACACACAATTTTCCATTGCTCAACCACAGAATGTTGAATCAATGGACTGGCTTAAAGGACACCCTATGTTTGATGGGGAAAACCAGCCAGATTCTGGTGAAGATTTTCCAAACTAACCAACCAATCTGCATTTCAATCAGATGGTCTTATCCTATTGCAGCCCATTATCTTGGATTTGCTTTGTTGGGTCCCTAAAAACTCAACAGATATTCCCTGTACCCAGTTGTGGTGGATGTGGCATCCCGTGGTGTCCTGCTACAGGCGCTACTCAGCATCGTCAAGCGCGGCTCCAGCTTGGCATGTCTCATCTCCACCGGTCGCACCTGCGATGAAGCCATCCATTTGAAATGGGGGGGAAATGATCATTGCTACATATGGCAATTTCGTTTTGACCATTAAAACAAGGCCTTTATCTATGGTAAATATCAATACTTGACTCGTACATACTTAATCATACTTATGTAACTTATGTGTTATGTAGTGGACTGAATGACCAAACATTGGGCCTCCAACCAGGAAAAAATCCGCAGGAACCGGATTGGGGAATGCTCTTGGGTCGTGCCATTCTTGGGACCCAAATATGGAGATGTTTATTTTCAATGCTTGAGCCAAGCATCCCCAGCTGGGAAGACCAAGCTGCATGATTCACCAGGTTATGAATTGGTGGTCCACTCAGTGGAAAAACTCATGAAGTTTCTTGCTTTATGGTGATTTAGAAGTTTTGGTTCTATGGTTCTATGGTAATACTATGAAAAACTACAGTACTGAATCACATTTATGTTGGATTTTGAAACCAATCTTAAACAATCTCTACACCCCAAGCATGATCTTGTCTGCCTCTCATGGTTCTGTTGAGATCTTGTCTGCCTCTCATGGTTCTGTTGAGGTTGCTATGCTGATTCACCCAGATCCAAACTTCCATTAATCCTCAGATTCAATAAACGATGGTTGTTGCCCTATGGTAGGGCTTAGAATCCCCATATAAGAAATGGTTGGAACTGGGGAACTCATCATTGATTTTCCATTGTTTGGGGTGGCCATGCTCAGTCATATCATGACCGTACCCAATCACCTGCCCAGTCAGCCTCGTTCAACAACCAGGCGGCAACTTCGCTGTCCACTTCCTGCCATTCCAATTTAGAACTGCCATTCGTTGCGGCTATTTGGAGGGGCAGACCCCAAGTTCAGATACACCATATTTATCCATATTTCGTCGCTGTGGATTTATCATCGGGCAGCGAGGAAGAAAACAACCACACCACCAACGGTGATCGTTCGTCGATTTGCTTCAAGGTGCCACAATTCATTGTATGTACAACTCCCCCGGTCCCCGCTGGGATTCCCTAAATGGTGAATTAATCAGATGAATGTCAGATGAACAAAACATCTTCAGCAAATCCAGGAAGTGCTGTCTCTTTCTTCATGTTGCCCAAACCACTTATTTCTTGGACTTTGAGTCCCAGTCTCAAGACCTGGGCATCGGCCAGTTGCGGGAACATGTTCCAAATCAAAACCTCCGATACTTGGCCAAGCCCGTCTACCAAGTGGTTACTATGGCAGAATCTCCACCAAATTTCAGCCAGATTTCGGAAACTGGCTGCATCTTGATCTGTTTGGTGGTATACCTACCCCTCTGAAAAATGATGGACTTGGTCAGTTGGGATGATGACATTCCCAACTGAATGGAAATTCACACAATTCCATGGTTCCAAACCACCAAGTTACAGATCATTTCCATACATTCCATATATACCATATCCATAATATATTTCTGGGGGATTACCAGTTCCAAACCACCAACCAGTCAGTGGTTTTTGGCTTGCGCAGCGTTCGGCCTTCACTTTGGCCAAGTCTTTCTTGATGTTCTCCACCAGCTCCTTCACCGCCTGGGGCAGGGTGTCCACAGGAAAAATCCTTGATGATCATGTAAGGGGACTCTTATGGGGATATATGATATATATATATGATGTATATATATATATAAATACCAGCACCCTCTAAGTACCCACCATTAGTGGCCTGTTGGCATAGGTCACCAATTAGCGTCACTTTTTCTTTTGCTCATTGGTGGGCTAGATTATGAAACCCCCACACAGGATGTTATCCGTTTCCCTGCTGCCAGGGTATACCGAGATTGGGAACACACACATCCCAATCTTAAAAACCACCAGACCCTGAATCTGAATTGTAAAGCACCACCTACACAAATGGAAAATGTAGGCACTTGTTGCGTGCCATTGCGTGTCATTCCCGTGTCGGTGACCCCCCTAAGGTGATGCCTTGGTGGGTACTTGGAAAGGTGTCATGGGAAGTACTTACCAATATAGAAACGTGTCATTGGAGCTTCTGGGGTGTTGCTGCGTGTCAAAACGTGTCGATTTTGACCATCTGATGTGAATTTCGCAAAAACATGAGCAAACACAACTGATCATCCCAGGGTATACTGGGGTGAGACTGGGGCGGTACCTCCAAGGGATATGGTCTGATTGCTTGATGTGATGAACTCCATGTTATCCTTTATTATTATGATGTGTTTTTATGCCATCATTGACAAGTATTGCTAAGTACCCTCCAATTAGCGTCACTTCGGGGATCCAAATTTATGAACTTAATTAGAGCCACTTTGAGGGCTCTGGTATATGTATATATATATGTATATATAAATATATGTACATGTAGAATTATATAGAGATGTTGATATTGAAAATGATTGAAATTGATATTGACTCATTATGACCCAACTGATCCGGATCGGCTTTGAGGGATGACAATCTCATCTCGAGTCATTTTGTGGCCGCCCCCGGGCCCCCGGGGCGATATTTCTTGACGCCCTGCCAGGACACTTCCCAATTTACACGCCTCCTTTTCACAGGTTGAAATCATGTTGAACGCCCAAATCACATCAAAAGCTTCCTCGGCTTCCTCGACCTAAAGCTTGACGCCAGTTTGTCAATGTTTGTCACTGATCTTCGCCACTGATCTGCAACTGCGATCTCGGCGTGCGCAACTGAGCTAGGTGTCAAAGACAGATCTGTTGACAATCGCTTTGCCAGCTCAGTAATTTCTATCTCCGCTCTCCTCATGTCTGTGAAGACGTGCATTGTGTGTGGGTCCCTTTTTCTTGCCAATCGCCAGTGAGATCAATGATCAATTCATGGGATTTCAAGATTGATATCCGTGATTTCACTGTCCTGTTTCCATCCTGAATCTGTACCCATAGGATCCATGTATGGTATATATAGATATATGTATATATATATATATGCTAACATTTGGGGAATATTGATGGTAAATGTTAGCATATATACCATACATGGATCCTATATAATCTGTAAATCTCTGCCGCAGAAACGGACCGAAACGGACCGTTGCTGCCGGACCGTTGGACCGTCCTGGCTTCAACGAAACCGAGGACATCTGGGCTTCTCAAATTTGAGAGTCATGCGTGCAGAACGACCAGGCCACTCTCAGGTCATTGGTTCGATATGGTTCGATCGGATTACCTGGAGCCAAACAAATGCGTTGGTTGATCAACAACCCGTCCGCCTTGCAACCAAGGAGGAAGTAATCAGTGACAGCATCAGTTGAATCAGTGTCTCTTCAGAGATGTAGAATTCGTTCAATTTGAGCAACATGGCTATGATGGAACCATGAGTTTCAAGAAAGAATGGCGACTGCACAATCTTGATGCTCTCTGTCAAAACTGTGCTCCAACAGTTACATCGTATGTCTTCTGGCAAATCCATAGAAATTTGCAAGGACTCGTTGAGTATCTGCAAAGCTGCTGGGCCGTCCACATCCTCCGAAGATTGCAAGTAATGCAAGCAGTATGCCTCTAGATCATCTATGATATACAATCTTGCAGCTACGAATGTGTCGGGCCCTCAAAGGAGTAAGCCTAGGCTCCAAATTGTATGCAGTCCGGATCATAACATCGAAGGCGTCAACAGCCACATCTTTCAAGGTAAGTCCATGCGTTCGGCCTTCCTGAAATTCACCCTACAACGCAGTCCTCAGCGGCTTGGAGAGGCTGGCCAACGGTGCCCGAAGGAATGGCACACGGTGCCCTTCAGGGCCTACAACTGCCACGGCATCACAGAGATCTTCGTCTGCGAGCCAACTTTCGCACCTCCTTTCTTGAGCGTGCGAACCAAATCGAGCCAAGGCCTCTGACATAGCTCACTTCGCTGAACAAACTCTACATGTAAACAGTTAACATGATATCAATTGATATCGTATCATGATGATATCCATCTCAACAAGTCAACGAGAACATGTGGGTTACTCAACTTGCTATTGACACTTGATCAATGTTTCTGCACCGAGATGTTGCGAATGCGGCACTGAGATCATGCGATGAGGGCTGCTATAAATTTGACTTCACTATATCCCGGAAAATCAGTCTAGACTAAATTCGGATGCCCATTTCCCATTTTGTTTTCAGTCAATCAAACATGTTTTGTCTGTTTAGGCCAAAAATCTTGAAATAATAACTATTCTAATATTATGTAGTGATGGATAGCTCAAGATCCGTTGTGTTTTCAGCATCTGAATCAGCAAGTTGTGGGCTGAGTTGACCCCCAAACAGACCCCTGGATATCATCATCTCCAGATAAAGGTGGCTGATCAATTTTGCTACTTCTAGATTTGGGGTTCCATGTTAAATTGAGGGGTGCGGTGTACTTTACTGGTTGGTGGTATACCTACCCCTCTGAAAAATATGAGTTCGTCAGTTGGGATTATTCTTCCCAATATATGGAAAAAAAAAGATCATGTTCCAAACCACCAATTTACAGATCATTTCCATATATTCCATATATACCATATATTCCATAATATATTTCTGGCATTTTCTGGCGGACTACCAGTTTAATATTTGACCATGATCCATAATCATCCAGCATCAACAAATGGCGATCCCATCCGGACGTCAAAAAACATGGAACATGAAAGAAAAGTGATGGGTTTCCCCATTCAAAAAGTGGTTCCATGGTTAATTTCGCCATTAAAAAAAACAACCCATCACTTGGATTTTGGGGTCTCCCATCTTAGGAAAGCCCCGGGCTGACATGGCATCCACCTTTGAGGTGCGCCTTGAGCTGGAGCTCGATTTCATCGGCAAAACTTTGCATCTGGACCGCCTTCATGTCTTTGCCCTGGCGGGGTCTGAACATCGGGAAATCATGGCCAAACTGGCCATTTTTCTATAGAGAACAGGATGATCAACTGAGAAACCATTCAAAATTGTAGGGCTTCCCCCGGTTTTGGACGCACAAGGGAGAAAACGAGCAACCCGGTTGCCGAAACTTGGAGCCGCCGCCTTGGCGTGCAAAGGTCGACCATCTTCTTCGACCTGGCGGAAGAAATGGATGGCCCAAATGGATTCAGGCCTTCCCAGCTGACTTTCTGGTGGGTGGTATATCTACCCTTCGGAAAAATGATGGAGTTCGTCAGTTGGGATGATGACATTCCATTCCCAACTGAATGGAAATTCACAAAATTCCAAACCACCAACTGACTTTCAAGTGATCGCAATTCATGGCAATTCATGGCAGGGGATGTTGACAAATCAGGGTCGAATTCCCATTTCGGGATGCTGAAATCGGTCCACTGGTCTGGAGTTTTTTCCATCATGATTCACCATGGCTGGATTTGCCGCCACCCGTAGATTCACCCCATGAAATCGGGGATTTACCACAAAACCCGCCGTTTTGAAGCCTAGCGGCCCTAGCGGAACCGTGAAAAAAGCATGAAAAAATGTGAGTTCAATCCGCAATTTGGTGCCGAAATCACCATCATGGACCATCATTTCTTGATATTCAAAGCTTTGTTTTTCATGCTTCAATCCCCATTGATTGTTAACATATAAATCATACATATATTTTTTCACATTTTTTTCCATGGTTCAAGGAGTTCAATCCTGTATCTTTCCATGGTTAGCCTCTGGTAAACATTTACATAGTTATGGAACATCACTATTTTTAATGGGTAAATCAGGTAAATCCACTATGTCTATGGCCATTTTCAATAGCAAACTGTCAGTTTACCAGAGGGTAACTCATGTTCTACCACCATTTTTGGTTAACTCATGGTTAGTTTCTATTTTTCATGGTTAATTCATGTTCTACAACCACATAAGCACCCTTTTTTTGGGGCTGAGATGCGAACCCCCTGGGAACTTCTGAAGTTGGCACCTTGGCGACGGACTCTTCAGCCTCCTTGACTCGTTGTGAGACCTCCTCCACCTGGGAATCGGCGTCGGCTGAAGATGTCATCGTCATTTTGAGCCGAAAAAAACCGTGCCAGCTGCTGTGGCAAATGATGTGTTCATTGTGGTTTTCTATGGCAAAATAGATGATAAACATTGATGTTGACCACATATTTACCACTGGATTTGGTGATTTGGTTCGCCCAGGCTGACCCCCATTGGAATCGCCCAGCCTGCGTTCTCAAGCCATCCTGGGCAGGATTGCAGTTGCTTCTCAAAGAAAGACTTTCCAAAACTAGCTTTGTGAGCTCAGTTTCTACCTGCAAGGTGGTGCCCCCCATTTATAAGTTGGTTTATAAACCCCATTGACTATAGTTATGAGTACCATAAATCCCCGTTATTGGAGTCATAAACCAACTTAGCTAACGAACTGGGGCACCTTCTACCTGGAAATGGCAAGGTCAGTTTTCAGGGGTGTACTTGATCCCCAAAAAACATCTGGACTCTGCGATTGGGCATTAAAACAGACCAGCCCCAACTCGTGGACTGATAGGAGTGATATTGATGACACCAATCCAACATTAAGACCTTGGCAAATCGGCATTCATTTTGGGTGGACAACCTGGACATTTTTCCATGGCGAAGCCACCATTTACATCCACAAATCCACTCCAAAAAATCCATGGATTTGGGTTTATAAACATTATAAACTGGGATTATAACTCCAATAACTGGGATTTATATGGATTTATGGTACTTATAACTATAGTTCTCATGGTTTCCACTATAAATCCATATGGATTTTTCCAGGCCTTGACGTTCTCGATCTCCTTCTCATGTGCTTCTCGTCGCTTCCTGCGCTGCAGGTCCTGGGAACGACGCACGCCGGTTTTGACTGAACTCTTGGAGTTTTTTTTGACTTTAGGGGGATGAACTGGTTACCAGGTTGTTGATAACTATATAGTAACATTTATTTTCGGAGGATTAGCTGGTTATATGTTGATAACTATAGTAACATTTATAATTTTTCGGATTAGCTGGTTTTTAGCTGGTTATAATGGCTATAATATGCTATAATCATATAGCAACCCACCAACAAAAAAAATGGTAAAAACCACTTGTAAAATAGTGATAAATTGAATCATTTCTGCATTTTTTTGGGGTTACTATAACCTGGGATGGGAAAGTTGCATTGTTTTTTGGACCGAACAGTTAGTTGAATGGAATGGTTTCATGTGGTTTCCATATGGATGCAAAGCAAAACCCAAGAGGTTTAAAATTCGCTAAACCTGGACCTGTTACGAGTCCAGGAGATGTGGCTCGGCGTATCACGATTGCAACTGGGAGGTGGGAGCCATTTCAGGTCGCTCAAAAATCCAATGGTTTTGGCAAGTGCTGAAGGATGCTGAAGGACTATCCAGTTGTAGCGAATTAATTGGACATCCACCTGAGGCATTCTTTCTGATCAGCGATCTCGGTCTCTAGAAGCAGAGTCTAAAGCAACCATCTTCATATGCGTCATGAGCTTGTGCGCTTTTGGATTGTCACAAGCTTGACCCTGCCATCAAGGAAATTGAACAGAAAGTAGGCAACCAAATGATGGCTAGGCCCTCGCCTGATCAAGAAAACACTGAGACTGTAGTAATATACAAAGCAACCCATAGTTTGAAACGAGTTCCCCCAAAATTTACTAAGTCCCACAACCGCCTTTACAAATACCAAGCCTCATCCATCCATATCCATCCTCTTCCCCCATCAGTTCCCATCAACCATACAATGATCCCATCCGCTGTCCTTCGCGCGTTCACGGGCGATGCCAATCTGAATCTTCAGACTTTGGAACTTCTCCCGTTTCACCCCCTGCGCTCTGAAGGGTATCGCAACTGGGGAGGCACCTGGTTTCCAAAAAATGTTCAAACACTAAGCCTTTTGGCACAAGAATAGACAGAAGGAACCCATTCACGGATGAACAAGGTAGCGAAAGACATGTCAACATGTCCCTCATCCTCATCCTCCCATCATCAAGAAGAACCCGTCGTCATGTTGCCACGTGACAACGAACAATTTACGGGCTATCATGGGCTATCGAGGAGTGGCCCACAATGAGCAATTCGCATATATCATATATATATATATATTACAAATAAAAAATAAAACAATATGATATATTATATTATATTATATTATATTATATTATGTTATATTATGTTATATATTATATTACACACATAAAATATATATATATATATATATATACACATTATATTATGCAATATACACATGGTCTGCGCCTTGGCTCCATCCTCCACTAGGGCCTAGCCAGCCAGAAACCCGCTGGAAAAAACATGGGGAGCTGCATCCAGATTTGGCTTTGAACATGGGAAAAAATCATGGAAAAAAACATGAATTCCACGGAAAACACATGGAAAAACAAATGGAACAAGAAAATGATGATCTCTTTTTTTGGAAAAAAACAATGGAAAAAACAAGGGAACAGTTTCTTGGCGGTTTTCAGAATTATCGCTGGCTTCTTCAGGACCATCCCCTTGAAATTCAATAAATTCAATGCCCGGATGATAAAACTCTGCTGTCCCTAGGCCTTAATTTTTGGCCTTGATGCATCATATTTGGCTCCAGCTCGCCCCAGCCTTCAAGATGGTGGTGAGTGCGGAGTCTGGCATCGTAAAACTGTACTCCTTGCATGTGATAAACTGTGTCCCACGAATCGAGGAGCATCCCACGAATCGCCAACTGCTTAGCAACCATAGCCCAATATATGCTCCATGGTGCTGGTACAGTATATTTACCTACATGACTGGGTCATTTATGGGGTAAATGTTGGTAAATATTCCATACATGGAGCATATGGGTAGTTATAAGCCATTTATAAATGGGATAACTGATAACCATGGACACCCCGCTGTCGGAGACTTCCCAATTAATTCACCAGCTAGTGATCTTTATCACTATCCGTGGGATGATCCTCCAGAAATCTGGAGAGTTTGTCCAAGATGACCAGAAAAAATCTGAAAAACTCAGCAAGTTTCAAGGGCAATATCTTGGTGATAGATCAAGCACATCATCTTTCATCTTCTCATGAACCCCTGATAAATCCCATGAGAAAACCCTCTGATAAACTAACATAGCTATGGAATTCACAATTGTTTGATAGCTAAATCATGGAGCTAAATGGGGCATGGCTTCCATAGCTATGTTCGTGTACTGGAAGATACACATTTATTATCCCATGATATCCCATGATATCCCATGATCATTGCCATCAAATCACCATTATTCATGGACAACTTCCATTTCTACACACATTTACATCCATTTTTCTATATTTTTCCTGAATCAACCCCATGAAACCACCATTTTTCATGGATACCCTCTGGTGAACTAACATAGCAATTGAAAATGGCCCAGTCGAAATAGTGGATTTTCCCATTAACAATGGTGATTTTCCATTGCTATGTTAGTTCACCAGAGGGTAAATCCCATGAAAAAACCACCTTTTTGTCTTCGAAAAAATCCCCTCGCGGCTTGCAGCCGCTTGGTGTCCTTCTTCGCCAAAGTGGAGATCTGCGCAGCGAAGTTGGTTTATTGGCTTTGGACCAGCGAAAGATGGTGAAAACCAATGGAAAACCATAGGAAAACCATAGGAAAACCCTAGGAAAATGATGGTTTAATGGGATTTAATGGGATTTAATGGGATTTAATGGAACCTACCCTCTGGTTATGACTAACATAGCCATGGTATAGATGGCCCTAATCGAAATAGATGGTTTACCGTTCTTAAAAATGGGTGGAACAAATCCATGGCAAACTGTGAATGTCATAACCAGATGGTATCCATCAAACATGGTGATTTCATGGTATAATGGGAGGTTTCCCATTGAGTTTTTGAAGCCTTGAACTAATTCTGGGACTGTTGATGAACACATCCATTATGTTTTTGAACTACGGATGTTCCATTGGGAAAATTAAACACATCTAAAAACCCAGGTTGATGGTTCTCCATTCAACTCTTGGCTTTTTGAAGCCGCCGTTGCGTTGCGAAAGGGGCCCCGTGTTTGGGCCTCTTTCTTCTCCAGAACGCCATCCTTGTTGGAGTCGTACTTGGAAAACAACGCCTGGGCGCGTCCTGTGAGACCAGGATCTGGGTTATTGGACTTGTCGGACTCATTGGATCCATTGGACGTGTAATATACCCCAGATTAGCGAACCATGGTGCTGGTGGTATAAAAACCTACATGACTGGGTCATAAAAATGGGGTAAATGTTAATATTCCAGCACCATGGGTTGCATATGGGTAGTTATAGGCCATTTAAACAAAATGGTTGTAGATGTTGGGGAAATGCCCCAATCCCAACCATATCATCTATGTCCGGATGTCGCGATGCTGGTTGAACAAAATCGCCAACACTTTTGGATGTGCATTCCCAATATGTTGGGTAAAACATGGTAAAACAACATCTTCAAAAAGCCACATGAAAATGTTCATCCGAGAATTTTCCCCGCTCTTTTCGGCGTTTTTCGCTGGCCCTGGGGCCCGGTCCAGGTCTTTGTCCAACTGCACCTTGGCCTTGGCCTTCTTCAAGGCCTGAGAACTTCCGGCCATCCCATGGCGACCTGAAATCATAGCATTGGGGGATATGAAGATATAATATATAGATATATAACTAATATAATATAATATGATATAATATGATATATAATATGATATAATATGAAAAAATATGATATAATGGATAACCATTATTTGGGGAAATTGGTATATTTATTCATTATATCCCCATTCTATATCCCCCAAAAAATCATATTATACCAACTTCTGGTCATACCTGATAATCATGATTTGGGGATGGTTTATAGCAATTAAAACTTCCCAATTGGGGATGCCAAGTGCCAAGTTGCCAATGTTGAACATGAATTACTCGGTCATCAAGAGTCATCAACAAACATAGAAGCATCTGAATATATCCTGGTTGGTGGTATACCTACCCCTCTGAAAAATGATGGAGTGAAAGTCAGTTGGGATGATTTTTCCATTCCCAACTGAATGGAAAGTCATAAAATTCCATGGTTCCAGTCACCACCAACCAGTATCTGAATAAAACATAAAACAGGGCAAGGAAGCTTCCCGCTCCATCGCCAACGACCGGTGAATCTTCGCATCCCTTGTCCACCCATAACCACTGGTCCTTGCAGAACTCATTGATGTCTACCCATATCAAATGTAATATGTATGTAGTATGTATGCAACATGGATGTACTGGTACTACGCTAACATGTGTGCAATAAGTATGTATTAAATGTATGTAACACACGTACGTATAATATAACATGTTTCCATGTCATCCAACAACATGACACGTTTTCACACACTACAATGGCATTGGCAGAGGGCTCGGCAGCTGGAATTCCAAAACAGATGTTGAACGCGTGCTGTGAAACAGCCCAAAGAGCCATCCATCTATCTCACTTAATTGACATATTTGCATGCCAACTTCAGTCAACTTTTATTGGATTGCTTCCATATTCTAAATTTACATCTTTATCATCTATCAGGCACGTTTATATATATGGTTGGTGGTTTCAATCCCTCTGAAAAATATTAGTCAGTTGGGAGTATTCTTCCCAATCTATGGAAAAAATATTCCAAACCACCAACCAGATATATATATATATTTCTTGGAGTTTTCCATGGGGTATGGTTAACTCTGAAACATCGCCAGCAAACAGACAAAACACCTGACCCATCAACCTGACCACTTCCACTCAGGAGATCTGATTCCATTGGGATAGGGATACCCTCTGGTAAACATCCAAAAAACGATGGAACATCACCATTTTTAAACGGGAAACCTCAACTATTTCTATGGCCATGTTCAATAACTTTTTGTATGTTTACCAGAGGGTAATTACGAAAACAAAATCAATGCGTCCATTATGTGACCCTGATATCATTCTTGCACGTGCTCCCATTTGCTGAGATGAACTACCAAACTGTTCTCGAAACCACGTTTAAAATTAGCTGCAGCCAGCCCAGGGTTGATTATGTTCATCATATGTTCACGTCATCTCCTAGTCCAAGAGGCAGTAACTAATGTATCTCTTTACTTTCCAAGAAACTCAGTCAAACTTGTTTACCCCCAACATTCTATGATTTGAGACTGAGAGAATGATCAATTCTGCGGATCGATTTTGGCCTCTCCTTTTTTTCCGGTCCCATCAAGTTGATTTTCATTTTCCCCGCATTAACTAATCCCCATTGTTGATGTTGAAATTCTACCATTTTCCAATGATATCCTTAGTTGTATCCACTCACATCCCCATTTTGCCTAGATCCAATCTGTGGATTGTCAATCCCCATTTTTCCATTTGAATCTCCCATAAATCCCCATACTTGGAAACAAAATCATGTTAAATCCCATCGTTCTGGGTGAATTGTCAGATTCACAATCTGGTTGGTGTACCTACCCCTCTGAAAAATATGAAAGTCAAATGGGATGATTTTTCCATTCCCAACTGAATGGAAAGTCATAAAATTCCATGGTTCCAGTCACCACCAACCAGCAATAACACTTTCCATGAAATAAGGCTGTTTTGGGACGGGATAATCTTCTGGCCGTTACAACTTACCCAGATTCTTGGTGAATGGAGGTTGAAGTCCCCAAAAAAAAACGTTCAGGTGCCTTATAAGTGGTTTAACTGTGGCTGAATTCTATGGTTTATGGTAGATTTATGGTTGGTTTACAACTCCAATGACTATGGTTTATGATATTTATACTATTGTAACTATAGTTAGACTCTGCGTTATGCCATTAGTTTATACCATAGTTTATAAACAATTAATAACTATGATACTTATACCATTATGACAACTATGGTTCATAAACCAACTTATAACTGGGGGACAGCATCCTGTAACTCTCAGGCCTCCGTCTTGATAGAACTGGAGGACTTAATCGCGGTATCTTTCATCATGCTACAGGCCGCCATCCTGCGTCAGTGATCGTCAGTGACCAGGTTAAAAAATGGCTGTTTCTTGTGTAAACATATGGATTTATATCTAATTATGATTGTGATTATAATTAAATAATCATAATTAATGAGTTTAATCCAGATATAGATATACATTTGATAGAGGGATTACTTATGATTATTACAAATCGAAGAGATTGAATCTTGGTGTAAATGGCTTCTTACCGTTGGGCTCCTCGATTTGGAGGGTACCAATGAACCAGCAAATTCTCACTATTTGGGGGCGATGGGGGTAACCCCCTAATTAATCAACCAGGGTTCATCAAAGTAGCGTTGACATTATCAGACAAAATCTGCTACTTTATCAAAACATCATGGGTATCAGTCAGGATAGGGCCAATAGCCGAAAATAGGTAAGAACACATCAAAGAGGAGAAGAGAAACACATGCTTACACACACAAACCCATGAACATACAATATAGAGCAGCAAACCAACAAGAACGGTAATGATCGACAGGCACGAAAAGAATGAAGATAGCATAAGAAAGACAAACAGGATAAAGATACGAAGATACGGGACATATGATATGCATTCGTAATTAGATTAGTATCATCAATATGGTGTATATATATATATATATTATATATATGTGTATATTATATCTTAAAACATGACATTGATTTTCTGATTTTCCGACGCCGACCATCATTTTTCGATGCTGGAGTCCGTCCGTCCCGCCTCTGCATGAGTCTGCTATTCTGCTCCCTCAAGTCTTTCAACTCGGGATCGGTGCCCTGAGGGATGAGGCGATATACCGCGCCCATGAGGCCGACTCTGTGGTGCAGTAAAAAAAAATGCTTTTCGATTCCTTCAAAGTTGGAGAGTTTCTATATGTTTCTATGATAGTTTACGTTTCACCTTCTCAAATTTGCTGGATTTTAAGGGCTTCTGGGAAACTTTGAAGCCCTTCTGAGTATCGTTCAGATGGCTCAGTTGAACTGCGCCATTTTTCATGGAGCAATTGTTGATTTTCACTGACGTGTTCCTATTTGCATTGACTCCCACAATGTGAGGCCCCCAAGATATCTAAGTTGGTTTATAACTCCAATAACTATATGGTTTATGGTATATAGTTATAGTTATAACTATAGTTACTGGAGCGAATCTAAACCAACAAACATCACTGGGGGGCCTCACATTGCACCACTCTCTTCATTTCTGCTTCTTCCCATGCTGAATCAATATCATCTAGTATGAAATCACGAAATCAGTACATCAAAGTAGCCGGCCTGGTAAACGTTTACAGAAAACGATGGAACATCACCATGCTATGAATAGGTAAATCGACACACTTTCTATGGGCCACGGCTTCAATAGCTATGTATTGACATAACCAGAGGCTATCTGGGTATGGGTCAAAATTAGGTACCCCAATAATTGGATGGTTAATACTAAACTAGACATTCACATCTGTGGTCCCCTTAATGGTCTTCCATTTTGACCCACATCCATCTATAGCTCAATGAGGAGTCACCAAGCATCGCCAGAAATCGCCCAATCCGAAGGTCCCATCGTCGTGAGGTCTTTGCGATCCATTTCCTAACTTTTGATGCTTAACTCGTATTAAAAAAAAATCATTTCCTGATGGTTTTTATGGTAGTTATAACTCCAAGTTCACTATGTCACTATGGTTTATGGTAGGCAAATAACATCTTATAACTATAGTTACTGGGGCTTTTTAACATATTTTGACATCTTGTTTGATGCTTCAACCGCATTTTGACTCCGAAACCGCCCCGATATTTTTTTGTTGCCTTCATGGCATCGTTCTTGCGCATCAGTTGTGTGCAGACCTGGCGGTCCAAAACGACACCAACTACACCATGGTAACTTAGTTGATATGCAAAACAGCCCTGAACAAATGGGATATAATATATATATACATATATATATAAATATATCTGGGTAAATTGTAATATTTCACTAACCTGAAATAAGGCCATTTTGGGATGATTCCCCTTAGTAACTATGGTTATAGTGAGGTCGCAGTGAGGTCGTTATAATTTACCCATATATATATAATATATGTATATATATATATATATGTGTATATATATTTATATATGTATATAATTGTATATATGTATTATCAATCTTGAACATACCTACCCAAATGATCGGAGAGATATCGCTATTGCTGTCGACCAGCAATCAAAGGACCTCTGAACTATATAGTTTATATGAGAAGATAATGGACATTGATATTATGATTAAAGAGCCCTGGGCTACTCCTAACATCCAAAAAAATGCTACCGGCCCTTTCTATCAAATCTATTCAAATCTGAAAAATCCGCAAACATCGCAACAATTCAAAAAAAAGCTAGAAATCCAATCCAAAAAGTCCAAAACAGTCTAAAAAACAAACACATCTAAAAAACAATCCGAAAACACATCTCATGTTAATGCAAAACAGATGGGAATGACATGGAATTATCTGGAATTAAAACGAATCAACAGGAATGTTCGAGTGGCGTGTCCCTGTAATGTCCCACCCACTCCATAGAGATATTTTCATACAGTGTGAGGCCCCCGTTCGATATCTAAGTTGGTGCAAATAACTCCAATTTCACTATGGTTTATGGTAGGCAAAAAACTATAGTTACTGGGGCGAAGTCTACTGTTCGCATGTCGACATGGTCGCCGCATGTCGCCGCATGTCGCCGCATGTCGCCGCGTCGCCAACCC
>Ga0126342_10002460_pt1 | contig 28921 bp, 28 predicted proteins | sample Cyp1metagenome_FD_92528 | JGI IMG/M metagenome (GOLD analysis project Ga0126342, IMG submission 92528) | Coral microbial communities from Lord Howe Island, Old Settlement Bay, Australia - Cyphastrea 1 metagenome | ecosystem: Host-associated > Invertebrates > Cnidaria > Coral ... | reverse complement strand
CATGGAAAATCCTATGAAAATTGATGATTTTTAGTGATTTTTATGTGGTTTTTCATACAATGTCATGTTTACCACCCAATTTTCCTGGGAATGGTTTCTACATAAACATGGGGGTACCATCCAGCTGGATGGTTTAATGATTTAAAATCCGATTAAATGGGGATACCCCCATTTTAGGAAAATGCCACATAGCAACCTCCAAAAGAGACAGAAAAGTCAATTCCTACGATGGAATTAGCGACAACTTACTTTGACTTTCTGTTTTTTGGTAGGTTGCGAGAAATGGTTTGCAACGTGTGGTTTCCCAATGAAAATGATTTGCAGAGATTGAATCATGGCATTTCAGCATTAAGATTTAACCGGTGAAAAGAGTTGAACCTGGATAAGTCAACAAGGGTACCTGGGGTGTGAGCCATGCCGGTATGGTGGGTTATAGTTCCACTCCGGCCATCAATCATTAATGCTAGTGTCAATACACGCATATGTGTATATATATATATATAATATGTACAGGTATGTGGATTAATTGTCGATGGAGAACACATTCATGAATAACGTTGTCTTGTACTTATCAACTGTGTATTCATCCAATCTTCATTGATAGTAGACCGTAGTAGATTCATTATCTTAAGTGTTTCATTGGATCGGTTGAAGGGACATTTTACAGGATAACTCTACATTTTTATTGTTAAAAAAAAACATGGTTTCCGGTTAAGATGTTCAACATGTTCTCATCCATTGAACCACGGTATATGCTCATTTTCAAAGTCGATCCATGATCTTAAGTGTCTTATCATAAATGTTAGATTAATGTTGCCATTCCATTCCACATATGATAACTTTATCATATAAACTAGTTGCCATTCCACTTCATATTCCTCATGTTCTCAACGGCCAGTGGAATGGCAACTCCACCGCCCAGTTCTCCGCGTTCTCCGCCATAGGACTGGTGGCCTTGTTGCGAGACGTCTCCATGAGCAGCTCGTTTCGGATGGGAAGACGAACAACAGGCAAACATATCATCCAATACTTCAAAGTTTATCTTCTAGTTTGAATGATCATTTATCCATATCCCCATGGATGATCATGTATGATCATGTATATATACTAGTGTGTATATATATATACCTATAGCAACATATAAACATATAAACCAACGAGAAAAGAATGGGCAACCACCAGCCCCGGTTGCCGTTGACCACGGGAGACCTCGTCTGAGGCATGGCTGGCGTGAACGCCACCTGGGGATCTCGTGTGACCTTGGGCCTACTGGAGGCTTGTCGCGAGCGCGACATGTCCTTCGGCTACATCGAGTTCCTTGGACTTTCCTTACGGATCCCAGGTGGTTTACTGGTGATTTCATGGATTTTCTTGGATTTCATGGTAGTTTTATGGGATTGTCATGGATTTCATGGGCCATACCCTCTGGTCAACGAACTTACAGCATTTACGAACTGGAAAATGGCCCAGTCGAAATTTCGTGGATTTTCCCATTTTTCGGGGGATCTTGGTGGATCGTTCCATCGTTCTGTGGCAACGTTTACCATGTCGGCTAGCGGCCCGTCCATGGTGTGGTCACTGGGGGCTTCACCAATGGGACTCTCCGAGACTCAGGGCTATTAACCGCTTACTATGGGCACTGGTACATGGTGCCCATGACGGATCCTAACGGTGCTGGTAGAAAAATGCAGCACCATGACTGGGGTTTTTGTTGATGGGATCCATGGAGCACCATATGTTACCATTAATATAGCAGCACCATGGATCCGTCATGGGGTGGTAGATGTGGGCAATCATTGCCTTTCTAGCAATGATCAAACAGTTTTCAGGACATGTGGAAATCATAGGGAAAGCATCATCTATAAGTAATCAGTTTGTTTTGGATAAACTGTTCAGCATCTTTTTGCGAGGTGCATGTTGAAAGTTATACGCATGGTTTAATGATAGTATGTAAGCATCCATCATAAAGGGTGCCCTCTGGTAATTTAACATAGCTATTGAAAATTACCATTTTTAATGGGTAAATCAACTATAAATGGCCATTGTCAATAGCTATATATGTTAGTTTACCAGAGGGTATTAAGAGGATTCTATTCTCAAAGATATGACATGATGTGACCACAATTGGTCGATCATGATAGTCCAACCAATATCTTGGGTAGGATGGGCATATTTTTCACGGCTTACTCAAATACCCGGCCTGGTAAACATACAAAAAGCTATTGAAAATGGCCATAGACATAGTGGCTTTACCCATTAAGAATGGTGATTTTTCATAGTTACTAGTTATGTTAGTTTACCACAGGGTATGTGGTTTAAAGCAACCGCAGAAACCCAAAGATTAATTCTCACAGATTGATAGATTTCCTCAATGGATTGGCTTATAGCTACAAGCGCTAGGGTTAAGTCGTATCAGCTCGTTAAAGTCGTATCGGAGGTCGTGCGCCTGCAAAAAGTTCAAGTTTGGCGTCACCACAACTTTTAGTAAAAATAATTTCATTGCTTTGGACCTGTGCGCTTGGAAAAAGTTCAATGTGTGTTTCAATGTTTGTATTGCAGCAACTTTTAGTACTTGTACGTATAATTAATCATTCATACAAGGGGGCATACACTGGTTGCTGCTGCTTGCTGCTGGTTGCTGCTGCTTGCTGCTGCTTGCTTGCTAATTACTTGCTGCTTGCTTGCTGCTTGCTGGCTGCTTGCTGGCTGCTGCTTGCTTGCTGCTGACTGCTTGCTGCTGCTTCCTTGCTGCTGCTTCCTTGCTGCTGCTTCCTTGCTGCTGCTTGCTGGCTGCTGCTTGCTTGCCTGCTGCTCGGTTGCCTGCTGCTGCTGCTGCTGCTGCTGCTGCTGCATGCCAATAGGATTTGCTGCCAAGAATTTGTTTGTATTGACTTGTGCCCTTCAAAATCGTCACCGTGCGCAATGCTTCGGCTACTTCCAACTAAATCTCCAATTAGATGAAACAGGCTGTGCCATTGTGATTCTTCTTCCCTGATGTGACTTTCCACTACCTGATGTGACTTGTCTGTATCGCCGCTGTGACATGGGGATGATGTGACTTTTCCCACCTGATGTGACTTAAGTACGGTGCGTGTACCGACATCAACCTGAATCACTATATCATACACATAGTGGGTTATTAATCCATCAACAAAGTGGGGATGGACAATTATTCCCCAACCAGGATGCTAACTACGTACTGTCTGTAACAGACCGCACTAATGGGCCAAAAACCTGCTTACGGACACTCTGAACAAGCAAACTAGAGACGGAGAAATAACATAAAGTTATAAAATTATAAAGCCATAGATCATTGTGCTACTGGCCGCCAATGGAGGCTTTTTACTACATTCGGTACGTGACTGCAGCAAGTGACATTTCTTTAGCCAGCAACGCTCCGATGAAGCCAGGTTCAATCATCACTCGAAGAAATTCCGTGGTGCAGATGGATCCTTCTTCAGTCCCTCAGCATAGCTGTGAACTGGATGTGGTTTATTTTTGGAATACCCCGCTCTTCAATGGGAATTTCAGGATCCTAAAATGGAGGTACGTTAGTACCATATTTTTGGCCATATTTTGTGGGGATATTCCCTTACATAGGCTTAAAAAATAGGCCTTATATATGGTAGGTACCTCCATAGACCATTGATCTTGTTGCTTCAAATTGCCAGCTTTATTTCTTGATGTTTCCGTTCCATCCCATCGAATCTTTTGTTGCCATGCGACTTATCCGTCGAGGGGTTTTAGGTCACAGGGAATTGGTCCACTTCGGCTGGGCTTCAAAAAACAGGTGCCTGCCATTCGTAGGATGAACCGCAAATTGTACAAGGTGAAGCCCCGGAGCTATGTTTGTGGTTTATAAACCCATGAATACTAGTTCGTTATGTTTCCATATATTTCTCATAAACCCTACTGATTATGGCATGATTATGGTTATAAACCAGCTTAGCTATCTCCAACACTTATAAAGCATCGTTTTCATAGCTACATCATGGGTTTATCAGGGTTATAATGATATACAACACTTAGCTATCTCAGACAGGATGACTTTTTTTCTAAAGAATTGTTTCTTCTAGCTACATCATGTATCATCATGTTATATTCCCCTGAAACCCCACAGCTAACCAAGCTTTTTGGTGTCAACCTCTCCAGGCACGGACTACGAGGCCCTGTGCAGCTTGGCCATGCGGCTCCAGTGCAATGGATGGACCAACTATTCCAAGCCGCTACAGGCTGGGTTGGGGGGTTGTGCTTGGCGGAGATTTCCTAAAATATGGGTACCCCCAGTCATCATCCATTTTAGGAGAACTGGTTGGTGGTGACTGGAACATGTTTTTTTTGTTGGTTAAAATCACCACTTTTGATAGATAGATCCACTATAATTAAATGGCCATATTCCAGTTCGCAAACTGTTAGTTCGTTTACTAACCAGAGGGATCAACCATAGGAGAACTGCTTGGTGGTGACTGGAACCATGGATGTCTAATGACTTTCCATTCAGTTGGGAATGTCATCATCGCAACTGACGAACTCATATTTTTCAGAGGGGTAGGTATACCACCAACCAGAGAATGCTCCATTATAAACCACGCCTATTTCAGGAAACCACCATATATCAATAGTAAACATACAAACAGCTATGGAAATTCATGGGATATCTATAGTAAACTAACATAGATATAGAATATAGAATATATGTATATAGTAAACTAACATAGAAATGTGGAAATCCATGGGGTTTTCCTAGGAAACTATGTGCTTGAATGGAGGGGTTTTCCACAATGTTAAACTACTAGAGGGTATATATATATATTTACCTTGGTCTCCAACGACCTTTGTATTTGAATGTCTTTCAAAAGAAACTGGTTCTTGTATATATGCACTGCCCTTTTGGTGAGAGGGCCGTACTTTCTGATAGGGCCGTACTTTTGGTATAACCTGTTTTGCTGGATTAACCCACAACAATATATCATATATTATCATCTTTTTTAAGATCTATCAGATAATCAATCATCACCTATTTCACCCTGACACATCCTGTGGCCATCTCTGACCAGAAGGCGCAACAGGCGCAGGTCTCTTTTTCCAACCCTGGGTGCCGATGTGGTATCCAGAATGCCAGGGGCCTCAGAGTGCTGCGGCTTATCTGGGAGCGAGAGGGTGATGATCAGATAATATAAACTCCACAAGGTAATATCTTGATTGACATGTCTGGAAGTTGTAAGGCTATATCCACTGACATCATCCCTCAATGTAGAAGGTGTGATAAACACAAAATTTGAGGTTGCAATATTTGCTTCAGCCATTTGTGTTCCGCCTTGTGCCCCTGATATACCTAGCAGTGCCCTGTCTACTTGAACCGGGGTTTGATGTCGCCAAAACCTGGTGTAGCTGACATTGCCGGACTTGGGATTGTTTGGGAGTCCACCCAAGATGTTCGGCAACTTGTGCTGAATACGGGTTCTATCTTCAAAACCAAATCCGATGGCCAGCCTGTGAGTCCCAACGTTGCTGGGGCAGCTTTGAATGTTCCTACTTTGATCCCGCTGATGCAACGCTTAGCTGATCCACAGGGGAATGTCAATATGGTTTGCATTCCAGACCTTGAAGCTGAGAACCTAGGCACACGCTAGTCATTGTGATTTCTACTTATCAAATAGGTTTTAGATTGCTTTAAAGATATTGATTTATACCTTATATGTATCAAATAGGTTTTAGATTGCTTTAGATATTGTTGATTTATACCTTATATGTTTCAGCCCTCAATGTTTACAATTTCCATCAATTTCCGTAGGGCCTTCAAAAACCATTGATCAGGATTCGCGGTTTGCATGAGCTACTGAAAACTCAGCCCTCCAAACGGCAGATCAAGTTGGATTGCTGGATTGCGAAGAAGATGTGTGTTTTGGTGAAGCGCAAGCTTCAGCGCGGCCAATACCCACGGCTCTTCGCATTTAGGCAACTCCTAGCTGCTGTCTTCCCTGACCAGGAGATTGTGTGACTTCTTACGCCCAATTTGTTTAGAAAGTTGGGTACACCGTCATCATAAGGATCGTTTACAAGAGCTATAATATTTTCATGGTTTAAGGTCCCTTAAAAGTACTCCACTGGGTTTATAATGGTTTATCCAAAACCTGCCCATCTGTCCAACCATCGCCCCATCTAGGACTTCGACTCCCCTTGCAGCGACACCGAGATTGAGGGATCATCTGGCCAGGCCTCAGATGATAACCGTCCAGATGGCTCGGATGGTGGGAGTGGGTCAGCCTCTGTTGTCCCCACAGGTGGATCATTGGATTTGGGGGGCAGTGATGGCCGCATGGTGTCCATAAGTGATGATGAAGATGATCATGATCGGGATTCAATGGACCCTACATTGGACTTTATCCCTGAAGAACCTGATTCACAGCCTCTTCCTGAAGAGCCAGGGGTTCCAATTGACTCCATGGAACCTACCATTGATGATCCGTCTTCAAGCGTCAACCCACCAGACTCACAGCCAGTTTCTGATGATGAGTTGGAACCTCCAGCTACACAACCCTCTGAATCCGAGTGTGAGTATGACAAGTACCGACCTGAGGACAAAGCAATTCCTTATGAGTGGGTACCCAGATCACCACCAAAGAAATGCAAAAACAAGGAGGAAGAGATCAAAAAATTAGTAGCTCTGGTCGCCAACCTTAAGAAGGAACGGTCAGCCTTGACTCTAAGCAGGTGTTGAAGTAGTTTCCTTATTCTTTTGAAGGGGCAACATAATTCGTTCTTTTATTTTCCCAAACATCCCCAAACACCCTTTCTGGACAGCCCAGGATTGCAAGACAGGGAAGCCGCGAACTACGAAGAGGAAATCACTTCAATGCTATCGCCATACCTGATGACAGCCTGCCCTATGGAGAAGCCGAGATGGACACCCTCCCAATGCCTGACATGCTAGGTGATTTCATGGATGAGTTCAATGAAGAAGTTCCTCATGTGGGTGAGAGTGATGAAATTGCTGAAAATAACGTTCTTTGGCTACACTTACAATTTTGACCCAGTTATTCTGGTTTTGTTTCCTTATTCTTGTCTACTATGTATCTCCCACAGGACCTATGATAGGTATCATAGAACTAGGTTCCTCCATCATGTCCCCACCGTACCTGACCATTTATTGCCGACACAGGTCGTCCTACGTCGTGATCAGCTTGCATTGAAGCGTGGCATTGAAGATGAAGAGGGTGCCAACAATGAGACGGGGAAGGGGGATGGCAAGCCTGCTGGCAAAGCAAAAGCAAAAGCCAAGGCCAGGGCCAAGGGAAAAGGAAAAGGAAAAGGGAAAGCAAAAGCCAGTGCCAAATCCAAAGGAAAGGCATCCGAAACTCCTTTGGCTGACCCAGAACCTGAGAGCAAAGGCGAAGGAGAACCCACAGCCAAGAGAGCGAAACGAGCAGCATCAAAGGGTGGCAAGAAAAAGTCGCCTGAGCATGAAGTTGCACCAGTTGCAGCCATGGAAGCAGACCCACCGTTGGCAGAGCAGCAACCTCTTCCGGATCCTCCACAGCCAGAAGCACCCATGGAAGCCGACCCGCCATTGGCAAAGAAAGCTGATGAGAAAAAATCGGTCAAGCCTTCAGTCTCCAAGACCAAGCCTCGAAGAGCTAGCTCATCCTCATGTTCCTCAACTATGGCCAACCCTCCATCAGAAAAGAGAACACGGGTGAGCAAGGGATCGAAGAAGGAGAAGGCTGAACCCAAAGGGGGAAATCCTGTGCCTGAAGGGGGTCCCGAACATGTTGCTGATGGTGAGAGAAAGGCGGCCAAAAGCTTTGCTCGAAGGGTCCGTCCCAAGTCCGTGCCTGGTGCTATTGCAAAATGGGATGCTATCAAGGGCGCCTTCAATGAGTTGATCCGCCCTCACGTGGGCTTACCATGAGGAGCCGGTTGGGTTCAGGTATGTTTACCTACAAGTACATTGTCTCCTTTATTTAAAGTCATGGATGATAAATAAATAAATAAGCATAGATGATTTTTCATCAAACCTCCCAACAGTTTAAAATTGTTTATATAAACTTCCCCACTATCACCAAATACGAATCTATTCTTGCCCGCAGGCAGCTTTCTGAGACTATTGCGCCAAGTCCTGGAAGGAAAAGGCCATCAGCGTTGAAAACTATCCAGTTAAGGCCCGGATCTGTGCTACTGAGTACCTGGCAGATCCAGAAGTGCTGGGAGACCAGTAGATGACATTGTAGAGTATCCTCGCGTCAGGGATGCACAATTTGCGAAGACACTTTTCCCACACACAAACAAACATGTCAAGTTTCCAGTGTTCATATGTTTTTCACACCTCAAGTCTCAGACTGTTTCTGAGTGTGTGGGCGTGGTCAAAGATCCTTGAGATCAAAATATAGAAACTTGGGGTTTACTACTGATGACCCGATGGATGGTCAGTTCGGTATTTCAGCTGGGGGTAGTCGAGTTGCCATCTAGATTGGCGGGAAATTGGCTTCAACTCTGGGGCTTAGCGTTGGCTTGCGCTGTTCTCTCATATCGACCTTCCAGTTGGTATTGAATGGAGCTAGTGTTTGATCTTACCCTGATTCAAGTCATTCCACTCTGACAATGATTTATTGGGATGAACAGCAAAGTACAAAGTACCAACGGTGCCCCTAGATCTTAGCAGCAGTCAATTGTGAACCTGCCTCCATCTAAGGACATGGCGGACAAAACAAGACTTGGGGGTCGGGATGTTGGCCAACTTTCAAAATGTTATGAGATAGTTTTACCACAGAATGCAATGGGGACTAGTGAGGATTGGTTTGCTAAATTGGGGACAATCATCATTTATCGGTATAAAAATATGTGATGTCTGAATTCCCCATTCAATTAGGTTGCTGGTTCGTCGATCTTGTGGGCCTTTTTTGAAAGTGCCTTTTTTGTACCCCAAAAGTACCCTTAAATTTAGAGTACTTTAAAAACCCTTTAAGTGCCCAAGAAATAGGGAAAAAACACTTTCAAACAAGGCCCGCAATGTGTATCCAAAAAATGAAATACTCCTGAAAAGATTTGAAGTACTTCCTCTATATACCCTAAATAGATTCCAACTCTCCCACCTTTTGGGCATCTCAGTTGTTCAGCCTGGCCCGGCCCAGGTCCCATGGGGAGGTTTGGCGCCTCCGTCTCCTGCAAAATGATCGTGGCTCCGACATGTTGCAGCTTCATCCAATCTCCTGGAAGGGACTTGTATGGGTGTAATTGATATGATTTGGGAATATTTGGGATAATTATGCGGATGATTTGGGGTGATTTGGGGTCTCGTGGTGTTGAAGGGATTGATGGACAGATTTTCTGAAACCAACCATGGGTGGCAATTTTTGGCCCCAGGGCCCAAAGATTTGTAGCCCCTGCTTGGCAAAGCGATGGCGTCATCAAAGCTGGACATCGTACTGCGGAGGCTTTACGCCAATGGTTCTCCCAAGGTGCAAAAACTTCACAAAGAAAACCCATGGGGGGTTCAAGCTTGGAGCATAAGGATTATCAAATTGAACCTTCAAATTATTTCAATACAGTTATTGAAGGGGTTGCATATACTGAAATATGTTTGACCTTTTCAATCATATGTTCATGAACATTTCAACCCCCTCCATTTTGTCAAAATTGTTCAGCAACCACATGACAAGAATGATATGGTGTTTGCCTGGCCTGCTACCACATCTATTTTTACTTTTCCCAGGTTCCCCCAGCCGTCCTTCCGGCACAGATACTGATGGCCCTGGTCATCCTCCTGCACCAATCCGAGAACATCCCAGTGTTCACCGAGGCTTGAAAGGGGTGATTTGTTTATGGTTGTGGCGTTATTCTTGGATCTAATCAGAGTGATTGTAGGTTTGAATGGTCTGACAATACCAACCTAATCACCTGGCCACAAGAGAATCATCAATATATACTGTTTTATCTTGTTGCAACGATTGGTAGTGGCTATTGATCAAGGAGCTCAAGCTTTTCTATCCAGAAAAAATTGCTTAGGGCCCAATGTATCAATGATATGTCATCTGTGAAGCTATTTGCCAGGCCTACACGTTCGTGGAGATGTTCTGTGGAGCAGGGTGGTGCTCTAGGTGCATGCGGTGTGCTGGCCATCCCACTGCACAAATGGACCTGTGCTTGTCTGACCCAGAACGGAAGAGTAGCAATCAAAACGAAATGGATTTGCTTACAGAGTCGGGATTTTTGTTGCTTGCTCTGCAAGTAGTGCATCCCAAATAACATGTTAAATTGTTTATGTTGTGTTTGTCGTTGAACCACATCATCATATCAAAAAGGTGACTGGCCAAGTTCCTGAATCTTAGGCTAGCACTGGCGACGGTACTCAACGGCAAAATGGATGAATGCCTCTACCTTGTTGCTATGGTTTGCGGAAGCTTTGTCACTATAAACAAGGGAACCAACAAGAGATACCCATGGTCTCCAGAAGGTGACACTTCTTGCCCTTCAGTGAAAATTGGAAATTTATTGGCTAACCGGTGCCCTGGCGTATTTCTCTTAGGTTATTGATTTGATGTTGATTTGATGAAGGCTTACCTCGAACCCAAACCAATTTATCAAATAAATAAAAACGGGTCTAGTCTAACCATGCTGAATCTGCCAAACTTGCCAAATTTCAACCCCCCCCGGGGTTGAAATTTGGCAATTCCCAGGTAGTTTCGAATTGCTTATACATGTCAAGAAGATAACCCAACCTGTGGTTCTGAAGCCCTAACCCTCCCTAACAGAATTTACTTCTACAAAGGATCTTCCAAATTTGTGATCCTCTTTTGGGTCCCTGGCACAATTCCATGCCTTATTCCAACCCTTGCCACTGCCCAGGTGTGTTCTCCTGCTGCACGCCATCTGCGCTATGGGAGGATGTTGGGTCCTGGAGCAGAGCAGGAGCTCGATGTTTGGATGGATGCCAAGATTTCGGGCGTTTTCCCGGATGCAGGAAAAGGTGAGGTGGTTTGTAGGAATCACCAATGAACAAGGGTCAGGGGCTAATTTTTGTACTTTCATTTGTAATAAATGTTTCATGTTGCTATGAGAGGGCCCCAAAGAACAAAAATATAAACGCTGATCCCTTCAAGGTGTGGACAGCATGTTGGTGGATGGCCCATTACATGAGCAAGTTTCCCAAACGGCACATTGCATGGTCAAATTCTCCTACGGTTGGAAAACTGGATCTCGGAACCCTATGCATCCGGGAAAAGGTCAGCTACAACCTATGAATCTCGAGGTAGGAAGAGGTTTGTTGGGTCGAAATTCCTACGTAGCACCCAGTCTTTGTCTCAGTTCTATCATTTGCACGCATTATGTCTGAAATTGCTCAAGTCACGTCAGCATACACTCAATCACTACAGTAAACATGATGACAGCCTCGAATGCCATCAACGGCTCAGCTAAGGACCTACCCTCCTCGATTTGGATTTCGACTCGTCCGTCTACATGATGCTTTCTGCAGAAACAGGGTGATACCAGAGCCTTGTGATAGTATTTTAGAAATGTCTGCCCACACTATTTTCCACATCCTTGAATGGGGTGATCTTTGGGAAGATGCTGGGGCTGTGGAAATCCTTCAGTGGATCCGTGGCAATAAGCATCTCCAGCTTGGTGAATGGAGAGAATTATTTCCCACGAGGCTGTGATTTTGAGATGATAACCAGTGTTGTTAGACTGGATTGACAAATTCAAAGAAATTCACATGGACCTTTTCTAATTCAGAAAAAATCCTAATTCAAATCTGAAACCGTTTGCTACGCTGAACCGTGGTGAAAAAGTTTGGTTCGCCCGTCAAAGCATTGGAAGTTTCACTCAGGTAGCAACTGGCATGCTGGGGGGCTTCTGGTCAGTGGTTCTGCATGCAGCCACTATTGCCATTATATTTCATGTTCATAATCATGATTGGATTCCATTATGAACTCTTCCCTGAATGGTTTTTATTACCAACACATGGTTATTTCACCCGTACCCCAAAATACGTGCAAAGTACGTACAAATTACGTATTTCACCCGATACCCTAAAACGTACCCGTACAAGGGGCATACTTTTGCGAACAAGGGGCGTACTTTTCCGTACTAAAGTACGTACAAAATACGTAATTCCACCGTTTTTTGAATATCCTGATTTTTGATGATTTTAGTTAAATTATTGATGGGGAATCTATTCTTTGTCAGCAACATTGCAACTTTTCTTTGCTGACAACCTCTACTCCAGCAAGCAGGTCCTTGACATATTCTCTTTGAAGGCATTTGGCCTCCAGTTCGGTGCCGTGGGGGAAATTCGGTGCCACCCGGCTTGCTGATAGCATGGGGCGTGACAAAAATGGCAAGACTAGGCCCATGCCATCCAAACAGTGGAGCTGCTCTGAGCTTGAGAAGGGTAACAAGGGAATGTTGAAGGTAAAGAAGGAAGCTGAGAAGGAACAGGATCTTCTACGCAAAGTTCAGGAGAATAAGAACCATTGGGTAATTTGTAGGTGATAGTGGTGACATGTTGTTTACACTCAAGCATTTTCTTGGTTTCCATCCTAAACCTGGGGAGGAGTATGAAAGGGAAATCCAAGAACTACGCAAAGCGCATGACTCGCCTGTGCCTTTTTTGCACCAATGAACTGCTGATAGGGACTGGGGTCTTACTTCCAACATCTTCAAATCATGGGCCTTCTGAGTGTAGACCTTAAGGATGCAAACCTTGAGTTAGAATTAGAATAACTTTCATGTCTTTGCTCAACCAATGTAGTTATTGACGTTTGAAGATGTTTCTAGAACCAATAATGCCTGCAGGTTTTGCCCATTTCTTGGCCCAGCCTTCCACTCGCATCTGAGGCGTCGATAACGCAGGATACCATTCCCGCTGCTCGCCTTGCAACAGGGTGCAAATCACCAGTGGGTCTGAAGGTCTACTGTACATATTTTAGAATAAATAATTGAAGATAAGACCCCAATCCCTTTGTCACATGTGACCATATATTACAACTTTTGGGTAAAAGTTATAGGGTCCCAAATATTAATAAAATGGACAGTTCAACACTATCTCCATCCCCACAAAACAAATGTCAAAACATTTTTTTTCTCCCATGGAAACAAGGCTAGTGAAGAAGAACTAGCAGCAGCAGCTGCCGCAGCCCCAACGACTGTGAAGCCAAAGAAGAAGACTGCTTGCAAAGCTGTCCCCAAGCCAAAGGTTTCCAAAAAACCGATGGGCCCTTGACTGATACCCCCATGAAAGATGGTAAGAGGTGCAAGAAGGTGGTTGACCAGGACCCACCTGAAGATACCCCGGAAGCTACAGTTGTTGTACCAAAGCGATACCGCTCGAAGACCAAAGACCCGGATTCTGGGGAACAAATTCGACTTTTGAAGGAGGTGGGAATCTGAGTGTCATGTTTAGGGTTCATAGCCATAGCGACAACGCAAAGAAAACTGCTGAAAACATTTGAGGGTATATTAATTGATAGTGTTTTTTATTCCCTGGCAGGCCAATGCCAAAATGCTTGCCGAGCTTGAAAGTCTCAAAGCGTCCCAGACCCCGGGCTCCAGTAGTACCACCCCGCCAGCGACTCGCCGTGCCCCAACGCCAGCCTCCAAGCAGAAGGCGCGCCCCAGGCAGGAGCCTGAACCGGAGACTGGTGACAGGGATGATGGTTCGGATGGTGCCAGTGATGGCAATGAGGATCTAAGTGAAGCTGCAAAGCGCAACCGTCTGAGAAGGTTGTGTGAGAAAAAGCCCTCAGGAAAGAGGAATGTCCCAGAAGAGATCGGGTTGAAGTGGGAAAAGAAGGGACGTGACCGTGATGAGTTGTTAGAAGCCTTGGAAGCTTCTAACTATGACAAGGACCAAGTACTTACCATGCTAATTATAGCAGATGAGGTCATATAATATGTGATATGTCATCCCAAGGGTAAAATTTAATTTTCGGGGATTGTGGGTTGCTTCGGGAGGATGCTTTCATCCAGACTGTGACCCGGGTCCATGAGAAGATCTCCAAGACTTCGTCCAAGAAACGCCGTGGGTGGTATACCAAAGAGGGCATGGAAAAGATCTTGAAGTGGAGCAAGCCCCGAGCTTGTATAGTATATATTGAGCTTCACTACACATCATTTTTATCACAAGACTACAGCATGTCAGATCTGAATAAGTAAAAGCTGAGGTCCTATATTGCTGGTGTGGTCAAGTACTGTGAAAGGAAGGGAAACGAGAAGTTGAAAAGGTAACTTGCCACAGCCTGAAACAAAAAAAACATACCATGGACATTGATTGGATCACCATGTTGTATACCTTCCATGTCTTACCAATGCTATCTGAGGAAAGACAAGTACAACAAGAAGCTGTTCAAGTACTACGTTGAGTATGAAGATGGCGATTCCAGTTGTGAAGATGACATTGAACGTGAAATTCGAACAGATCATATGGACTCTAAGGTGGGGTCCCATTAATACCAATGCTAGTTGAATCCCTGGAATATTGCCATGAGATATCATGAGATACCACAATCATTGGTGGTTTCTGGACTGCAAGCCTCCCAACAAAATCAATGAAATTCAAGGAATCTAGATATAGTGATTTTGGTAATCATTTTTGATGAGGTTTTTGCAACAATTTCCCTTACACTCAGTAAACATCAAATTTCCAAACATATTTTTTGAAAAATCCGTTGGGGTCATACCACACTCCACCGCCCATGCTGTGCAGGATGGGCCTTTAACCTTGAAGAAGCTTGGATCCACCAGGCGTGTTCTCGAGCTTCCTGGTGACGGGGTTGGATCAGATTCCGACTCCGACGAGAATGCAACCCAGGCAAACAAGCCTGAAGAGGAGATTTAGGGATAGGGAGTTTTGAGTTTTGGGTTTATGTTGATGCGAAGCTGAAACATAAACATAACATCTAACCACAATTTATCTCTCATGTTGTCAGGAGTTCCGTGCATTCAAGAAGTTTGCAGATTCTCTACTGTCGAAGTCTGGAAAGCTGACTGAACTCATGAGTCAGTTGGAATCCGAAGTTGAGTCAAAAGACACAGCGAGTGCGGATCGCAAACGGGCTGAGAAGCCATCAGCTGAGTTAATTGTTGTTAACTACGCTGATGGATTTTTAGTTGGTCATTCTGAAAATGCATCATCAAAAACATGCTGTCCAAACCCCTCAGACCTCACCCCATCATTTGTGTTTCTGCCTGAGGTCCATCAAAGGGCTTGAGGATGCAGTTGATATCCTCACGAGTCAGTACGAGGCGTGTGACTCTGTCAAGGTGGAAGTGACCGGGCTGACCGACAAACGTCTTGATGCAAATCAAAAGGATTTGTGGGGGACTAAGGCCCGATATCAATGGCAGTTATTCCCAAATTCTTATTTGTTACATATTCCCATTCGCATCGTAAGGCTGGTGAAAAAGATTGACAAGCAAATGAAGGACACAACTGTGACGTTTCTTGATCGCAAAAAAACACAACACTAATGACACTTATGTATGGGTATGTAGATTTGGAGTATAAACCCTTTTGCCAACTTCTCAGGTGCAGCAAGGTGACGGCTACTGAGACCACGGCCAAGACTCTTGCTGGCTAATAAAATGTTCATGTTACCCAGATTCAATACACAAATTATATCATGTTCATTCGAATCATTTGGTTGAATATGTTTCCACATTATTACTTTGGGGCCAGTCTTACTACCGCAGTTGATACATATATTTTGATTCCACAACATTTATTACCATTTCTCCCTATAGCAGCCCGGCACTGAGGAACTTGTTGAAATCTCTTCGAAATGGCTCTGGCTGAGCATGAATGTAGGAACCAAATTTAGTTTGGGCAGCGTGTTGACTGCACACGCTGGTAGGAATTTCTGCAGCTTAGAAGAAGCTGTGAGTTTTGCATCAAGGGTGCAAACAATCTTGAACAAATCTTGAACCGAGACTTTCTTGGAATCTGCCAGGGGGAAAACATGTTCGATTACCAGCATGGTGGCTATTGCCAAACGTGTGCGTATATTAGTATATTATTCACAACCCTTGCCATTACTCCCACTGCATATGGCCAGGTGCAGTTGAACCAGATGTTTGCCCAGTCCTGCGGCACTGTGCAAAGCTGATCTCGCGTGGAGCAGGGGTCCTAGCACAATGCTGCTGGTGCAAGGGATTGTTGGCAAAGAATGGCACCATCATCTCCAAAAAGGGTCTGACAACATAATTGTTTTGCGGGGATTTCAGCGACACCTAAAGCCTTCAAACATGATGGTTGGACGCCCCAAATTGAGGAACCTACTGTTTGACTATGTTTTTTGGGCTATTGAACCCCCCAAAAAACAATTTGACCACCATCGTTATCAAAATTTGTTAGCAAACATTTGCTGAGATATGTTCAAGTTTTTTGCATCAAAAAAATCAACAACGTGTCCCCCGCCAATCTCGTGTCCACATGGGTCATGGGCGCCCATGGCCCGGGAAAATGCCCCGGAAACAACCAGCAGCTAGGTTAGTGTTTGTTATATAGTTGGTTTCCGTATGTTTGGTTTTTGCAACTATACTATGTTCAAAATTTTGGTGTTGCCTAGTAGAGGTCAGATCCCAATCTTTGAGATTTAGGTGATTTGATTTCCCGCCTTTGGTGGCCCACCTATCTTGCTGCATGGCAGTCTTTGCCATTCAACCAAGGCATCGGTAGTCAGCAGGGTTGGTGTGAGATGGTAAATGTTACTTAATGTTCGTTTACCCCATCACCCAAATAAAGATCAGAAGGAACCATCAATACAATACAGGTTGGTCTAAAACTGTGTAAATTATGTTTGAACTCTTCAAATGGTAAAATACCTGGGGGAACTTGATGGATTTGTGGATGAGTCCTTTATTGAAAAAATACACCATATATTATATTTGGATGTAGGTCCTATACGCTCCTCTCCTGCTCCACCATTTTTAAGTAAGCTTTTTCCCAACTTGAAACCGGGTGTATTTCTTCTTGATTTGGACGGATGGCCGAGGCCCCGGCAGCTCGCAGACCCAGCCGTGGCATTCGGGAATTTGCTGAAGTTTCTGCAAAGCATGCAGAAGAAGGGTGCCACAGGATCTTTCGAAAGTATGGCTTTTCTGCACCCATCAAGATGGAACATGCATATCTTGGAGATGCCGACGCCGATGCCCCTCGATTACGGCTCCCTTGGCTGAAATTCAGTTCATGGGCCAAGTATTTGCTGGATAGTGGTCGCCTCCCACGTCAATTGTGCGGGGCGGCAACACTGGAATCAATGAAGCCCATCCTCCTGGAATTTTGGGCCAGGTTCCGTGGCCTTTACCCACGGCATGAGTTGTTCAGCATGGAGGGCGTGGACTTGAGCATGACAGTGCCGCTGTTCTCACATACAGATGAGGGACGTAGCTACAAACATGAACCCTTGTTTGTGCTGTCGACTCATGGCTGCATTGGTAGAGGAACCCGTGCCTATGTGGAGAGGAAGAAGCACAAGGTGCCTTTGAAAAGGCGTGGTCTTGGCCTAAACTTCATAGGCTCTACCTGGGGAACGCAGTTCATGTCAGTGGCCGTCCTCCGCGCTGTCTTGGATGAGAACCAGGTGCGCTGGACATGCTCATGGACCTCTACGCCCAGGATATGGCCAAGCTGATCCATGAAGGAATTGTTGGCGAAGATGGAACCCGTGTTTTCTTTCTGCACGTGGCCACGAAGGGGGACCTTCCAGCACTTGCAAAGTTGGGCAATTTCAAGCGAACTCATAGCCATGTTCCACGCCAACCACGGTCAAAGAAACCGTGCACTGGAATTTGCCATTTATGCCAAGCAGGTGTTGAAGTTGCAGGGGGTGGTTCGCTTTTTCCATTTGAGGATGTGTCAGACCAACCTTCCTGGGCCTCTACAGTGAATGCCACGCCCCCTTGGGACAACATCCCGCCAGTGCTGTCAGGTCTTCCACTGGATCATGGCCAAAAGGCCAGCTTCTTCAAGGTAGACTTTTGGCACAATTGGCACCTTGGCGTGGCGAAACATTGGCTAGCATCAAGCTTTGTGTGCTTGATCGAGAGGCTGAACAAATTTGAGACCGGATCTGTTGATGGAGCCTTTCAGCTCTTGACGGCGGAGTTCCTCCAGTTCTGCAAGCAAAGAAAGATGAAGCCTCACATGGCTGAAATCAGCCGGGAAACGATGTCCTTTCCCACCAATCGAACCTGCCCTGTTGGGCGATGGTCTAAAGGACTGGTTGCTACGCAGCTTATGCGTTTCCTGGACAACTTTTGCAGGCAAAGAGTTGTTGGCAAAACCGCTGACAGGGTTCTTTTGACGATTGCAGCCTGGAATTTGTTCAGTATGTTTTTTCCTTTTTGGTCCTTCAAGCTGACAGTTCCACCTTCAGTGTAGCCCATTATTAACCACAGGCATTTGTTTATTGACCCTTCCGCTCCAGCCAAGGCAGCTGGCACGAGGGCAATGAACATCGCAGTCACTTACATGTACCGGTTTGGCTTTTGGATTCCGAGTGCTCAAGGCCTGCAGCTTGCACGATGGATTCAAACTTTCCAGAAGTCCTATGGGCTGAACGCCAAGCTTTGCTTGGATGCTGGGCTTTCTCGCTTTGCCATGGTTCCAAAGGTGCATTTCATATCCCATGCCAGCTGGAGGCTGCGATGGGAAGCAGAACGCTCACCATGGTGTATTAACCCCATGGGTGAAAGCGTTCAGCTTCAGGAGGATTTCATCGGCAAACCTTGCCGAATAAGTCGCCGCGTTGACATTCGTCAAATTCATTTGCGCTGCATTGAGCGCAGCTTAATTTGTTGCAAAGAGGCATTGGAGGCCTCAGACATGGACAACCGGGGTTTGCAGTGATAAAAAATGGTGGAGCAGAGAGCATACCAAAGAAAAGAAATGGATAGGATATGGCTCCAATTTTGGGATTGGTTTCATTTTTTTAGTCATAACCCATCCTTTCTATCACATATATGGTTTATGATATGCTGTATTGGGCCTATTACATTCACACCAACCCTACACAACTTTGGGGAGAGCCATGAAGACTGGCCCTCGGCGGCCGAGGAGCAGGCGGTGACAATTGATGGGTCCATGGATGCCCCAAATAGAAAATTAGGGAAATTATCAAGTATCCCCAAAAACCAGAAAAACATGGAAGGGCGTACTTTTATGAAGGGGGCGTGTTTCTTGAACAGGGGTGTACATCATTCAGATTTTGGCTAGGGTCACGGAAAGGAGTGCCTTCTGAGATGAAGGTATATATATATATGTATACAAATATATATATATATATATATATGTATATATATGTATATATATATGTATATATATATATGTATGTATATATATATATATATGTATATATATACTGTATATAGATATAGTTAGTTCGGTGTGGTTATAAACCAACAAACATAACTCGGGGGCCTCTTCCTGTATGGCTTGATAGCTAATTTTGTCAGGACCCCTGCGATGAGTAACAGTGGACACAAAAACAATTTTCACGTTCGAAATTCACTCATATAAAACCTATCAACAGTTCGAATTGTTCTTTGCATTATTTGATTTCCAGATGGCAGAAGGGCGTTACTGTTTAATAGGCAAATCACGGTAAATCACTTTTTCCATTTCTATTTGTTTAAGAAAACATTTTTTGAGTTCTAGTTTGTGACTCATTTTTCAAATTTGTTCGACTTCGAATTTTGCGGGTCCAATTTGATGCTCCAACTGGTGTGGCTCAGGAGGTGTTGGAGGAGTTCCAGGCCTTTTCATTGCACCTCAGCGGTTTGGTTTTTGGGAGCTAAGTTTGGGGGTAACCACGACAATCCATGTAGAAGTTTGAGATGAATAAATGGGAAAACTCTATTTTTTGGGGGATCATGTAGAAGTGTGAGACAAAACGGTTGGAAATGTTTGGAACGCAAGCCTTCTGAATGGAGTTTAAGATGATTTTCTTGGACATGGACATGGTTGTATGTCATGTATGTTTATGTCGCATTTCAAGGGTGTTTCATAACGAAAGGTGAAAGGACACACATTTGGAACCCCTTAAAGGTCGCATTCTTGGTGTTTCAGCCCCCTATTAGGGGATGCAAAGAAGCCAACAGTTGCTGCTCCATTTTGAGTGTCACTCAGCGACCTATGTGATTACGTTCAACCGTGTTCAACCTATGTGGATGGGATGGGACTATCCTCCCAACTTACATAGACATAGACTTGAGTTGCGGCTTGGAAGACCATGTGAAATCCTCTTAAAACTGACAATTCGCAGGATCACACTGTTACTCCGGGTGATGGTGAATCCTTGGTAGGAAACTTAATAATAAACTACCATTTGGGGAGGTTTATACCCCCCATTTATGGGAATATGGGGGATGGTTGATTGTTGGGTTTACCACATTAATGACAACTCTATGGTTTTATGATCCCAATGGACAAATATTGTGGTACCGTAGTACCCACCTTGTTCTAATTCAGCCAGATTTTCCCAACTGACTGGCATGCCTGGAGAAGAAAAGAGATTGGTGGTGATGGAAGTTGATGAGTCAAGTTTACAAATTGAAGGGGCAGCGATGGTGTCCAATATGCTTCTTTCCCATAGCCATAGGATAGGGATCCCCAATTGACCCGTATTGTTTAAAGGGCTCCCAAACACCAACCAGCACTATGTCTTTTGATTGTACACTGAAAGGTAACTACTGCCTGGTGGTTTGTATTGATCACTAGATTTTAATCACACCTTTATACAATGTGTAGGTTTACATTTACAAATAATATATATATATACAGCATATATATATATACACACATTATTTTTAAATTATCTATCTCATATATATATATATATATATAATTGTATAATATTGTATATATAATTGTATGTATGATTATATATATATATATCTATACATATTTATATACATACATAGATGAATAGCATGCTACCCAGAACCTCCAGGGTGGACTCTCCACAGCAGTTTCCAATTTCTCGGGCCTGAGGAAAGGTACCGATCGATCTTTGAGAGGACAAGCTCATGTTGGGCCCTCAGATCTGGGGATGTCCCACAGATCTGGCTTAGACTAGATACCCGACCTGGTAAACATACAAAAAACTATGGACAGATCCACCATTTCAGAAAGCTGGGTAAATCCACGAACTAAATCACCATGTTCAATAGCAAACTGTTTGTTTACCAGAGGGTATGCGGACACTTGATGAAATATGTACATGGATAGAGTTGATCTCACTTGGTGATCTTGGGGGAATCAAGATACGTGATCTCACCTTGATAGTTGGATATATACATTGTTATTTATATATATATACAAAATATATTGTGTATTTAATTACAATTATAATATATATATATACATATCTATATCTATATATATACATATGTATATATATATATGTACACAATATATATATATATACTGTATATGTATATGTATATATATAATCTGGATAGTTGATCTCACTTTTTGGAACATGGTTGATCCCCACTTCGCTCGCTTCTCTTTTCGCCAGGTGCTGTTGATCACAGATGGCGTTCCTACTCATGGGGATCCAACGGCTCACCAGGCCGCCGAATCCGCTGGATCCGCTGAGGAAAAAACGGGTCAGACCGGTGGATTTGGCCAGTAAAATGGTGGATTTATACTCGTAAAATGCTACATGATAAAGGTAATTCACCATTGATACCTAGTAAAATGCTGGATTTGGCCAGTAAAATTTCTCAAAATCACCATTTATACTAGTAATTATAAAGGTAAATTCATTTGCAAAGCATGTATACTAGTAATGAAATACTAGGTAAATGAAGGATTTATGCAAATGGAATGATTTATACTAGGTAATCAGACGTAAATGTTCATGAAGGTTATAAAATTCAACTATGTATAATTACTATAGTCACATATAATCTATAATCAGAAAATGGGGGTTTGCCTAGGATCAACTCTGAAGTCTATGCGGAGCAGTTCCACATAGTTCGACCATGTAATGCAAGCTGTCAAAGATATCAACCGGAGTCACCCGGTCATGTTCCCTGTAGGATCCTAGCAAGAAGCAGCTCAAGCAGACTGTACAAGTTTTGTTTGCCGTCTATCCCGGATGGCAGTTGGCTTGGTGAGATTGAAACAAAGCTGTGTCAATACAAGGGTTCGAGCCGTTGATGGCACAACTTATGGCAATTTTCGAAGGAAAATGGCGATTCACCATCAATTCCTTGGGGTACCCGGGTACTGTGACGAGTATTCTTCCGGTCACATCTCCAGTTGGGCTAAAAAAGGGCGAATCCCGGCGAATCAAGCCCTGCTTCTCCCTCACTGGAATCATGGTTTATTTGAGGGAAATCATCCCCTTTTATGGCCGCAAGATTCAGGTGAGTGAATTATGATAATTTACCCAGATTCATGTGTTATCAATCTTGAACTCCACACGTTGAGTTGCTGATGTGTGGCTTTGAGGATTTCGGTGCCCCCGTTGGGATCAGTTGGGCAGTTTCACAACAGAAAGCAGTTGATGTTTCTTTTGCCTCATCACGATCAATGAAACCATGTTCCATGTACCTAGCAACAAAATTAGCTCAATTAAAGACACCCAGTTGCAAACCCTTAAAAAACGCGAAAACATGTGGTGAGTGATAGTAAGTTCACACTTTCTGGGAATTGGCACCCTGGAAAAAATCTACAGTACATCTACAGATAGAAGTGGACGCTGTTTGAACATGTTTTTTTTCGGGAATCCAACAGACCTGAGCAGTGTTTGAACCCCCCGTGTTGGTTGATCATGGCTTCGTGGCTTGTCCCAATCTTATATCCTCCGGTACTCAAACATAGCGTGCTGGACAATGTAACAATGTAACATAATGTTTAACCATTTTTGTTGATCGTAAAATCCCCGACAATCATTCGTAAAATGGCATAGAATCCCCATTGATGGTTAAACCATACAGTGAAATCCCATTTATTTCCCATTAGAAATTCCTATTTACTTCCATGAAATCCCATGAAATCCCCATTTTTGATGGTGAAAAAACTCAGTAAATCCCATGAAATCCAGTCCCTGGCACTTCAGGAGCGCGCCTGGGCTCAGCAGTTGGGCATCGTCATTCACAGCGTGTACCTGGGATGGCCCCAAGGCTATCCCAAAGCACTCTCTGTGCCTCGGTTTTTTTTGGCGGAAATTGGAAGTAACTATCAATTCTGAGGATGAGGTCACTATTTGGTAGGTGACTATTTGGGCTGGGAAAAAATAGGAAAAAATAAGAAAAAAAATAATTACACATAAAAACAACTAAAAACACATAAATAAAAATAAAAACAAATAATAAAAAATAATAAAAACATAAGAAAAAATATATATATAAAATCAGAAAAAATAAAAAAAATAAGAAAAACTGAAAAAAAATAAGAAAACAAAATAAAAAAAAATGAAAAAAAAATAAAAAAAATAAGAAAAAATAAAAAAAACATAAAACAAATATTTATTTTTTTTTCGGGCTCTCCAAGGATTTTTTTATATATTTTTTATTTGTTTTAAATTGTTTTTATTGGTTGCCCTCCCAGTTGGTGCCCTACTAGATAGCGCGCTGGTTCTCACATAAGAAACTAAGGACATAGCTATGGAAAATCACCATGTTTGATGGGAAAATCCACTATAAATGGTACTTTACTAAGGACATACTATAAGGACATACTAATAAGTTACTAGGAATTTGCAGTAACTATAGGTTATGGGACTTTACCATATTTTACCATACTAATAAGTTACTAGTGTTTGGAGCTGTAGGGTATGGTCAAGATATGGAACTTTACCATACTTTACCCCCATTGAACCAGGAACTTGCAGTCAGTAAAGATATGCAAAACATATGTAGAAAAAAAAAGTAAATTCTTGCCCATTTCAACTATAGGGACATACTAAGTTACTAGGAACTTGCAGTAACTATAGGTTAAAGTGGGAGATATGGGGAGATAATGGGGATTTTCGGAGTTCCTTCAGGAATAAAGTGGAAATTTGAGCGCCAAAGGCGAGATAGATACCTCTCTTCAAGTCGCGTGAGTGAACAAAAGATTAGCTGCAAGGGGAAGCTGAAAGAAGACCCATGAAAATTCGCAAAGTTCTCCAAGTTTGACTTCATACCCTTTGGTTATGTCAAAATAGCTATTGAAAATGGCCATAGAAATAGTGGATTTTCCCAGCTATAAAATGGTGATTTTCCATAGTTCGTTGTATGTTTACCAGAGGGTACTCCAATCGAAATCTGGAAAAAAATCGGCCATGACCTGAGGCTTTGAGTGAAAGCACTGGCGGGCGGCAGTTTGCGGCCTTCTACCAACCTGAGAGCCCTCAGGACGACCTGGGACCTGGGGATCCCTGGTGCTATGCAACTGGCTGAGATTTGTGCAACGTACGGTAGGATGATGGTGGTATAATCATGGATGCCATGATCAAGACTTGGGTAAGTTGCCTTAAGTTGCCAGTTTCATAGGGGATTTATGTATATACAGTATGTATATATATATATTATAATACTCATGTATCAATATATAGATATATATATATATATATATATCAATATATAGATATATATATATATATCAATATATAGATATATTTATATATAGATATATATTTTCCAGATTTCCCTAAATGTATGGATGACCATCCCCCATTCATCCCATGGTTCCACTTCACCATGGCACCCCGGTTCACCGCGCCGGAGGAACGAAAGGAGCGCCTGAAACCGCGAGAACGTGTGAAAGATGGGCTGCTCGGCGCTCGGGATTTTGGGGAAAATGTTTAACACCAAGAAACCATGGGGAATTGACAAACTAGCATACCCTCTGGTAATTTAACGTAGCTATTGAAAATGACCATTTATAGTGGATTTTCCCATTAAAAATGGTGATTTTCTATAGTTATGTTAGTTTACCAGAGGGTACTAGTTAGTATTAATATTAGTCTAAATTCCCCATGGTTAGTATGATAATGTACACTCATATTTATCTACTAATATTAGACATTTAAATGCTAAATATTAGTGACTAATTATCATATTAGTATACTAATTATATACTATTATATGTCACTATTAATATAGTATATACTAATGTATATACTATTAGTCACTAAAAAAACTAACATACGTGCCAGGCTTGGGGATTGACATGAATGATTTATGATGAGTTGCTTTATAGCAAACATGCAATCACTTTCGAAGAAATCTTTGGCAGAAATTCCTGGGGTTTCTTGTAACATCTAGGGACACAATTGGCCCAAAGACCTGCACGGCTTTGACCCAAAGCCTGGGTTGCTTCGCCTTGCTTGTGGCAACCGGCAGATTCCGCAGGGCCGCAGGGATTGAACATCCTCTGTAAATGGGCTTGAAATGAAAAATCATTGAAGTACATGGAGAATTCGCAAGCAAACAAGGCGCCAGACTACCAGAATACCAGAAGGTACCAGAAATTCGAGTTTGCAGTACGGCATTAAACCTTTCACCCGTTCTTATTAAAGAAAAGAAACAGAAACCATGGTTTACTGGGGCATGAGACTATATATTTGGGACAATAGAATGGGGTTGTCTTTCATATTATATACATCCCCTCATAATATCAGGAGATCTTAGTATTGATATGTATTAATTAGATTTCCCCTAGTGTTAAATGATCCCCTGACTGATTTAGGATGCATCTAACGAGTAAATGAGGATGAGTCTCTATGATCCGGTATTTTTGGGTGAAATATCAACACTATTTAGGATGAATTTGAAATTCCTATATAATATATAAAATTATATTCATAGTAACATACTGTACATATATATCCACATATATATATACATACACATTTTTTTCCAGCTCCATCCTGACTTAGGCACGGCGTGGGGCTGGACAGCGGTTTCATCCGTGTGGTGGAGTGCTGACAACCGTGGCCAGAAAGTGCAAGGGGGATCCTTTTGAAATCTCGCAAGGTGAGTTTTAAGTTTCACATTCCGTTGTCATGTGGGTAAAACAATGCCATAAACCACCTATGACTGGGAATGGTTCATACCACCTACCCTCTGGTAAACTGTCACATAAATATGGAACATCACCATTTTATAGCTGGGAAAATCAACTATTTCGACTGGGCCATTTTTAATAGTTATGTTAGTTTACCAGAGGGTATTTATGGTGATGACTGGGGGATGGTTTATGGCATTGTTTTGCCCACAAATTTGACAGCTGTTGCGTTGCGCTCTCCTGTGTGGAGAAGTCGCCAATTCGCGGAGAAAAAGATCTTCAGCCTGGTTGAAGATTGCTTAAATTAAAGATCTTATCTGGTTGGTGATTTGGAACATGAAGTTTATGTTCCCCAATAGTTGGGATGATGATCCAATCTGACTTTCATATTTTTCAGGGGGGTTGAAACCATCAATTAGTTATAAGATCTTATAATTTATAGGAAACATCGGAAGAAACCTGTTTGTTTGCTTTGAAAGAAAGACAGTTTTAATATGCTGTAGACGTGCATCAAAGGATTCTTTGCCTTGACTCTCAATCGTTGTTGCTGCTGTCATCTCTAGTCGGATGCTAAAACTGCGAACATGTCCCAGCATTGTTCTAGCAGCATCTCTGTTTTGGTTAGAACAATATCAGGTGGGAAAAACTCATGTTTTAAGTTGTATGGCTACGCATTCCCCTTTGACCATCAAACCTGGCTTCAGAACCCCTCATTTCTATTTGGAAGGATCATGTTCCAACCAATGCTGTGGGTTACCCCCTTACAACTACTTCCATTTCTTAAACAATCAACATAACTGGTTGGTGGTTTGGAACATTTTTTATGTTTCCCATATATTGGGAATGTCATCATCCCAACTGACCAAGTCCATCATTTTTCAGAGTGGTAGGTTGAAACCATCAACCGGAGAAGATCAGCATGTTTCGTAGCAATCAACCATCTACTCAACCATTACCCTCTGGTAAACATACAAAAAACTATGGAAAATCACCAATTTTAATGGGTAAATCCACTATTTCTATGGCCATTTTCAATAGCTATTTAATGGTAACATCCTGGATGATTTCCACATGGATGGTGGTGAAACCCTCAGTTCGACTTTCAAAAGTGGCTTGGTGAAGTCCCAAAGAATACATCCATCAATGCTCCCGTTTTCTTGTGGGTTATTATCCCATATATATATATATGTATATATATATACATGTCATATCATTTCATTATTGATGGCTGTAATCACCAGTGTCTATCTGAATAACAAACATGAATTTATACTGATGGTTAGTGGGGGGTAACTCTTCCAAAGTGGCTTTATTTTTGTCTAAACAGTCAAAGCCCCATTCTTTAGCAACTTCACCATCATGATACTCCAATGTCCCCAATATATCCCCATATCCATATAATTATAAATATATATATATATAGATAGAACAAATTTTCCCGAGTTAAATCACCATTTTCCCTAGGTAAAAAATCCCCCTATTTGGTGGTCAACGAGAAAAACAGGAGCTATTGGCCCACGTGCTACGGCGTTTAGAGGAAGATCGTTTGAATCCCACCAGTCAGGTGGGGGTGGTTTTCACAGTGGTGCCTTCAGGCCATATGTTTTTAATGGGATTTTACCATGAATCAGGGGTTGGTACAATGTGAGGCCCCCAAGATAGCTAAGTTGGTTTATAACTCCAATAACTATGGTGTATGGAACCTATAACTATAGTTACTGGGGCTTATAAACCAACTTATAACTATGGGGCCTCACCTTGTAGCTATGAAACCTTGGGTAATTTTGTTGGTGATAAATCTTGGGAACTGATGGTCAGTTGATGACTTGATGATTGTCTAGTCAATAAATGCGCCTTCTAACCATCGAAATATGGAGATAAATGCGGATGTCGCTGATAAATTTAAATGACGGTTGGATGATGATTAGTTGGGAGGTGCGAAGGTACTACATGATTTTGCTGGGGATAATGATCATCAACCAGCAGTGACTGTAGTGAAAATCCACATGTTTTACCAGGAGCTGCATGAGTAATTGGGATTTCTGGCTAATATGCAGCTCACTGGATAATGTTTACTGGAAGAATAGCATAGTCTGGGATAATATCGATAAGAATCTGGAGAAATTCGATCACGACATGTCGCGTCAGTGTCGAACCTTTCAGGGAGGGGAGAAATGGGGGCCCACCGGGGCCCACGGCCCACGGACATGGTTTGGGGTTGTTTTTTTTGCCAAGTGGTGTACATCTCTCCTGATAGGCTTCATGGTCAACAAGCAGGGCCAAGAATCGATCCACATAAATCTGGCTGCAAACGTTTGCGGATGGTCTAGTGGATCTATTTACTGTAGCCCCCAAAATTCGAGAAATTGGAAGGGATTCTGTCCAAAGCCAGGATACATGTTTTCCCATGGACGATTGATATGATTGATAGCAATTTTGCTTAGCAACCCTGTTATAACCCTGTCACTTTGCAATAATATTGCCCTTGTTAGTTGGTCGAATCTTGTGAATGTTCTTTGATGGTTTCACCGACTTCAAGCCTCAAATTCTTCATTATTTGGATGGAAGAATTCCTGCACCAGTTATACAATGGCTGGTTTATCCCATTGTAGGCTTTCTCCCATCCCAGGTGTCGCAACCATCCACAGTAGGTAAGCTATATTAAACATCATTAAACATCATTAAACATCATTAAACATCATTAAACATCATTAAACATCATTGAACATCATTAAACATCATTAAACATCATTAAACATCATTAACCATCATTAAACAACATTAAACATCATTAAACATCATTAACCATCATTAAACATCATTAAACATCATTAAACATCATTAAACATCATTAAACATCATTAAACATCATTAAACATCATTAAACATCATTAAACATCATTAAACATCATTAAACAT
>Ga0126342_10002459_pt1 | contig 28925 bp, 26 predicted proteins | sample Cyp1metagenome_FD_92528 | JGI IMG/M metagenome (GOLD analysis project Ga0126342, IMG submission 92528) | Coral microbial communities from Lord Howe Island, Old Settlement Bay, Australia - Cyphastrea 1 metagenome | ecosystem: Host-associated > Invertebrates > Cnidaria > Coral ... | reverse complement strand
TAGTTGTCTCTTTGTGAACCGCACGATGCATGCAAACAAAGGTTCGTTTTCCTATTGCAGAGGTTTGCACTCGTAGTCCAAGAACGTGAATACATTCGGGTTCGTGGCTTCCATCTTGTTTCAGAGGGGTAGGTCAACCACCAACCAGATATAACCCATATAATCCATGAGTGGGGATATTTCATGTACAACTGGAGGTATAAATTACCATGGTTACCATGAACGAATTTCCCCATGGTAGATCTACCATGGCAGCCCAAGTTCCTGAGGCAAAGGGCGCACAGTGCAATGGCTCCCAGCGTGTGGATCCCCGACCTGGCCTTGGAGGAACTTAAAAATCCCAAGCCGGCCATGGTTGAGGGCATCCTGGGGGAATAGACATCTGTAGATTATGTAGGTTAATGATGGCGAATGGCGCAATTGATATTGTACTCGCTTGAATTTGATGATGAAAATTGATGAAATTCATTTAAATTCTTATAATTTCAACTTGTATGGGTTCATTAAGCACTGCATTTCTTGAAGGCTCCAGCACAGGTTCAGAGCCAACAATAATCCACCGGTTCTCCACCTGGATGACCTTTGAGCTCTAACAAGTGGTTGCCACTGCGACCTATTTGTGGAGGATCTAATCTCTGGCAATTGTCACAGAGCTGTGGAAAATGGATTAACATGGCCTATTATATAATATATTGTATAATATATATATGTATATATGTATGTATGATTTACCATGATTTACCTATTGAACGTGGTGATTTTCGCTATGTGACAGAATCAGTACTTCAATGGATCCCAGGGTTGGAGTACCTGAGGTGAACCGCTGCTCGGGATGGGCTTGTTTTGTCAACCGATTTGTAGATGCCATGGAGAGGAGGTGAGAAAGAGGTAGAGATTGAGAGAGAGGGAGAGGGAGGTACTCGTACCATACCATACACATACATATCGACATGTGTATATATATATAATGTATATATATATACTTTATTTTCGCGCAAGAGACTGAGAGCAACCCCGCAAAATTATCAGAAACGTTGCCACACCCGACATTTTCGATCGGTTTTAGCCCCATTTGTGCATGCCTATACTGCTGCGGCAAACCTGAGGCCGATAAGCCAACCGCGCAGGGGATCTCAGTTGGGACAAAAAAAATATTGCACAATCTTTTTTGTTCCAGTGCGATGTCGCTTTACCAGACGGTGATGTTGCCACTTCTTGGGATTCTTTACACGGCGATTCTATCACATATATAGATAGGAAAGTAAAATTGAACATCTATCTATCCATCCATACATCTATCTATGTAAGCACTGTCATTATAAGTAAATAAATAACTGGTTGGTGGTTTCAAACATTTTTTATTTTCCATTTCATATGTGGGATGTCATCCTTCCCATTGACGAACGCATATTTTTCAAGATGGTTAAAACCACCAACCAGATAAATTTATATATATACACACTATATACTATATATAAATATGTGTATATATATACTATAAATACATATATATATATATGTATATATACTATATTGTGCATATTCGAAGGCATTGCCATGGTCTTAGCATGTCTAAAAGGCAATGTTTCTGGAAAACGCGGGCCGTGAGGTTGATGGAGTCTTCCAGGTTGAAAATGCATCTGGGTTGGGGGGTCCCAGCTGGGGACGCTGAAGGTGGCCATGTTGGTAACTTGAAACGAATGATCCCATATAGTAAAGAAAATAAAAGCCATGGTTGGAAAATAAAAGCCTTACTTAACTATTTGATCATTGTATTGATGTTTTATTCGGAATGGTAACTTTCTTACGGAAGAAGGCATCATTTTAGGCTGCCATGCTGGTAACATGAAGGCTGCATGAATGCAGTGGCAGAACCAGTTAGACATCTGCAACATGGAATTACTGCAAGGCCATGGAAACCACCCTATTGACGATGATCTACTGTATACATTGAACATTGGCCTCAATTGTCAGGCTTTGTTGCCAGCTGCTTCCTGCTAATTTGGAATCTAGATTTTTGGGTGATAAGTCGTAAATGTCTAGCACTCGGAATGTAAATGACTGAGCTGTTTGCCGCCAAAAAAGAGTTTCCACACTTAACCTCTCGAAGAACAGTAGGGCATGTTTGCCAAGCGCCCGAATTCCTCCAGATGATGGATACCTTTTGGTAAAGCAAATTATCCAGAAAATGAGCCTGGTTTTTGTCCGGATCCGGAGGGTGAATCCTCCCTTCCAGGAAACAACAATTCCATGATGGTGCCGGTACAAGCCTCAGCCCTGCACCGCGGAGGTTGAGGCTACCCCACTTTACTGGTCACATGTCCCCCCTGAGATCCTTGGAGCGACAAGGACCTTCCTGGCCACCATGGTACCTTGTACCCCCCCTGAGATCCTGCTGGCTCCAGGTGCTCCAAATGCAACAAGGTGGAATTGGGCGCAGCAGCTGATAATTAGGGAGTCAGTATCGATATCCAATGAAGAGAGTGAGGGCAAAACAAATTCGAAAAATACATGCCTATTTTCCCGGTGTCATCCCAGGTTTTCATGCAGGGCACCGGGGAAACCCAGTTTGGTGACAGCGCCCTCTGCAGGCTTTGGTGTGACGACTTCGCGCCAGCCGCTCGTTGATTCACCTAAATGGCTGCTGTTGGTGGTTTGCACAGAAGGTGGTTGGCTGGTCATTTCATGACCATGCAGGTTTGAGCATTTTTTGGTGGATTTATCTCATTTTATGGCCAGTCCTTGTTCTTCAGACAAACCCATGCTCCAGTCGAATTATATTCTATGAATGCATCCTATACAGATTATACAGTATGCATGAAAATATGCCGTGGGTTCTTTCAGATATATAGATCGGTCGCCAACTTTGATATCACTTGAAAGCAACAAATCGCTGCTAGCAACAAATCTAGATTTGGCATGTTTTGTGGTACCTTTCAAGTCTCATCCGGTGCTAAGGACAACAGCAGGACGTCACAAGGGTTGGGACAAGGTCAAGTGCCACATGGTTTGCCATTTATTTTGTGTGGTTATTCTTCCAAGATCAGGATGGATCAATATATCCAAGCGTCACATAACATTACCATAGAATGTGCAATTATAATCATGTATATATATATATACATACACTTGAGGATGAGCATCCATAACTCTCAATATTGAATATAGACATAGACATATATTTAGACAAGACAATATAGCTATATAATGCTATCTAATATATATATATATATATATATATTTGTGTTTGTGTGTAACCACCATATTTCATCATATGAGTCCATGAAAACCAGCGACCAGCGACGGAACCTTTCAGGAGATGCATCCCAAAGAGGACGAAGCCCCTTAGCGTTAGCGAACATTGCTGAAGGCCCCGAGGGCGGGACGGCTGGTCGAAACGGCTTTCGGCAGATCGGGAAAGTGCATATTGATGAGATATGGATTAGCTGACTAGCTGATACAGTAGTAGCTGTAAGAAAAAGAAATGGGAAAGCCAAATCCTACTCAAATAGATTTGGGGGTTACTATATACATATATATATATATACACGCTGTAATACATGTAAATGCTTATCAACCAGTTACCACCCGAGTCCGATCCAATTCGAGGTGTTGGGAGTAGCACTTCACGCGTCCTCGTCAAGAATATCCTATGATTGTTCCATGGGTATACCAATATGTGAAGATTATCCCTATGATTTCCACATTAAACAACATTAAACACCATTTTAATCTCATCATGATGCGTATTATCATATTATTATCATTTAACCACAATTATAAAACGATGATAAGTTGCCGATATAGGCGATGTTTATCAGAGGGTAGCTAGATTTTAGAAGAACCAATAGCTGGGGCTAGCTGAGGTTCAAAAAATCCCTACAGCGCTTCACCTTTTTATTGGAGGTCGTGCGATGAGTTTGAGCAGCAAGATGCCCCTGATGACAAACAGAGGAGAATCAGGCGCCAGCGGTTTCACCCGCCGGTACGGCACAAAGGGGCTGCGGCGTGGATGGTGGACTTAGCGCCCAAGAATGGTGGCATTGATGTAATCTACAGGATTTTACACTTCTATCAGTGAAACACGTTTTAGTTAGTATTCCAAAGCCGTAGATTCTACTATATATTTGTATATTTGTATCTATTTGTCTACATGTGTTTGAATAACAGACTCAGTTCCAAGACGCACATCCCTCAGGAGTCACTCGCCAATCGTCCAAACAGTTCGGAGGACTCAGCTCAGCTGAGCGGAGATGGCTTGGGAATGGGGGGAATGAGCCATAACAACTATTAACAATCATTATGGGTTAATGGGTCATTCAATCATGGGAATGACCCTTAACTACCCCCTTACCCATAGGAATCATAGATTGATGTTGTTTATGTTCACGTTGTGAGTAAGGGGGTAGTAAGGGCAGCAATGGGTAGTATCATTACCGTGATAAGAATGGGCGCACCAGCAAATCATAGTGAGGGGACGGAAAAAAGTGATTGGTTTAGACTGCCAGAACTTACTCGGCCAAACGAGTTTCGAGGAGTGCCACGCCAGTTGAAGTTTGAGAGCGTTTGGCATATAGCCCTCTTCCAACAAGCAAATACAAGTAAATACAAGTCTATAGTCTACAATGTTGATTCATGTTGATTGAAATTTATTACTTTTCAGCGATATGTTAGATTACCAGAGGATATCTCTACCTTTACCTCAGCACTTAAGATATACCTGACTTGAGAGGCCCAGCACTGAGGTGAGAGTGACTGATGATCTGACAGAATTCGAACAGATTCATCGGGCCCTCTACCCGCAATTCATCAAGGGCGTGAAAGGGTAACATGTTGATGTGTGGGAGAATCTCTAGGATGATCTTCTCAAATTGCATTTGAAATTTGAACATTTTGAACTTCTGAACCATGTTGAAGCCACAAATGTTATTCGAGGTGCCAACCCTTGATGCCTTTGAAAAGGAGATAGAATTTCCCTAAAATGCACGCGGCGAAAGAGCTGACAAATCTTCCCTCGGAAGAACATTTGATTGAAGGTGTTGGTTTTGGTTTGTGAAAACATGCAGGCTAGTAATGTATCACACGCACACATATATATATATATTGCAGGCCAGTAAGTAATGTATCATATATATATATGTGGGATTGGAAGATGTTAACATATTTTGTTCACCGGAAACTGCAGTTTTTCAGTGGGACATCCAGGAGGTAGGGAATTGCCATGTTGGAAAAGGCCAGAGGCTATCTGAATTTGTAATTATATCTTTGCAACATTTTGCAACTATGTTCAAATATCAGGGTGATATGTTTTCATGTTCTCATTTGAGATGATTTTCTCAATGGACCTTTTTGGGGATGGGTTCAAACCGCAAATCGCAATGTCATCAACTATCCACGGGCCCTTCAGGAAATATTTTCCCAATCAGGTGTATAGATATAGACATAGACGATATCTCAGATACACTAATTTTGCTTGTCACAACCTTATTTATGTTGAGGGTAGCGTAAGTGATGATAAGTTGCCATGTGCAAAATCCCGAGGTGGAATGTCATGTGACTACAATGTGGTCTACGTTTGCGAAAAGTGAAAGCGTAGTTTAGGGACCCTTGAAGGCAATGCCAGGGGCCCTTGGAACGGCCTAATGCCAACTGCGTCCATAGCCGTGGCATGCGACCCCATGCGTGAAGCAGCTTTGAAAAGGTTTCAGGATTGTTTACGATGAGGGCATGGCTCAAAAATTCTGGCGACCCCAGCAATCCTGACTAGTTTAGTGTTGGGGAGAAAGCTATTCCACTGATTCTGATGTGGCACAACTGGATTCATGTTCTGATAGGAATCCTCTGGGTGTTGAGATGTTTGCTCCTCACAGAGTTCCACTTGCAGTTCCAGGTTTCTGATTTTGGTATCCCATGGTATCCCCAATGCATTCCAGACATTTCCAGACGATGAACCTGAAAACGTCCCCGAAAACGTCACGCAAGGTAGGGAAGAAGCCTAAAGTTGGGAAATGGTGAGCAGACTGCGCATGTTTCATACCCTCATTCACGTTTTTTTTCCTTAATACATTATCATACAATAGCATATAGTATATGTATTTAATTCCCTTATGCGTTTGTTGTTTTGGGTCTAGTCATTCATTCGCTCATTCATGTTTGTCCTCCCTTCCATAATTCGTATGTTCACAAAAGTTTCCGCTCTGCAGAGCGCCTATTTCCAGCTACAAAAATTGGTCTGATTGGCCCAGATGTATGAGATGTAGTGTGTTAAGGCCAATAATGAACCGTCCCCAAGTCATCATTGAGTCATCACCATTTTTATGGCTATAAATCATCCATGCTAAGTTTATGGCATTGGGGTTCCCAGATGGGAATTGACGAGCGGATTTCCGTACCTCGCAGTGTTCAAGGGGGCGGGCAGCTAACTTGCAACGATGGCGTTGCAGCTGCAGATTTGCACCCTGAAGGGTCAAACCCTAACGTTGCCCGGCAACATTTGGGCCTGGCCATTTTGTCTTTGGGGGAATATCCTCATTTTGGGTGATTTGGAGTGGTTGGACACATAACATTTCAGTTGGGGCAACGGCAAGTCTACGATGCAGAGAATGAAGATAACATTCACGCCTATATTATTTTACTGGAACCATCCTTTTATGGTTGGAGAAGGTGCATTGTCCCAGGTCAACAAATTAATAGATACACGTATACGCGAAAAAAGGGGCTATTTTCCATTGGTTTCTGAACCTCTATGATTCATAAACTGTAGCTCTATCAGCTGAAAAACAGGATTTAACATCTTAACATGCCCAATGGAGAAGTACGTTTGACCGAAACTTTGCTTGGATGCGGAATATGTTTGACCAATTAAACCTCTTCCCCTCTCAAACATATTCCGCATCCAAGCAAAGTTTCGGTCAAACGTACTTCTCCATTGGGCATGTTAAGATGTTAAATCCTGTTTTTTGGCTGATAGAGCTACAGTTTATGAATCATAGAGGTTCAGAAAGTATATAGTGATAATCCCAATGGAAAATTGCCCCTTCTATAAAGGTGGCTGACCTGACAGCGATGGACAGATTGAGACAAGCTGTGGGCTGTGGGATCCCTAATCCCATTTTTGCTGCTTCAATCCCATTATATCCCATAAAAGGCCCTCTTACGATCAAAGAACGGTTGTTCTTTTATATGTTTACCACCATTTTTGTTGGTTAAATCACAATTTATAGGCCATTGATAGATGCTTGTCCGGGGTGCTTGAATCTCATTTTTCTAATATGGGGTAAAGCTGCCATTTCTATCCTTTCAGAGTGTGATATCTACTTTTTCTGGGCTGGTTGAATTCCAAACGATTCTTGGATTCAGTTGATTTCATAGCACTTGTCTTGGTGTTTTAGCCTTTTATAGCCATTGAGTTGGTGAAATGCGTATTATTAGTTGGCTGGTTCCCCATATAGCAATCATTATCAAGCTTGCTCCAACCACTTTATTTGCCCATTTTAGCCTCCAAACGTATTTGAGGTGGCCAGCGACCCTGCTTCCCCTTTACGAATTCAAGAGTTTATGGAAACCGTCCATTGAGTCCGATAGCTACGCGACAAATTCGCAGAGGGTTGGTGATATCTGGGGTTGTTTGAAAACGTCAGGAGAAACCAGCAAAGTTCTATGGTTTGATCATCATTGTCCACATTAAACGGTTGGATACCCATGGTAGGGGATAGGATTCCCACATCATGGGATGGATGACCATAAACCATACAGTACACCATGTTTTTATTGCCATTTCGGGTACCCTTTGGAAATTTCAAGGTGTGGCGAACTGGAAAATCACAATTTAAAACCTTTCTTACTATGTGAGTCATCTATAAATTCTATGAACATCGGCCACTTTCCGTGGCTACGTAACAAATTACCAGAGGGCACCCTTCGGCAATCAAACATACCAATTGCAAATCCACCATTTATAGAAGATTATCCCAGCTTTCTCCTGCATTTATAGAGGATTTTCCCATTAAACAACTTCAAAGATCCATTTGCATTAAAGAAAAACCATGAAAACCTCCATTTTTATCGGTGGTTTTCCAGCCATGTTTGATGACCAGTCAGAGGCTACACCCCCATTTTGGATGTCGTTCTCCAGGTTGGCCGCAAGCTCCACAGATACAGTGTCTGCTCTGGCGATGCGACTGCGACGTGCCTGTGGGGATGACGCTTGGGACGTGGAGGAGGAGCTGGGGATATCACCGTGGACCCTCAAAAGCAGCATACCAGGTGGATGGTAAATCCGAAAAAAACCCTTGGTAACTACCATCTGGTTATTTAACATAGCCATGGTATACATGGCCCATTTATAGATGGTTTACCTATGAAAAAGGGTGATTTTCCATGGCTATGTTAAATAACCAAAGGGTAATGGTAACGACAGAAAACATTGTAGACACTGGGACTAATTATGGGATAAACCATCTATCAACTGGTGATTTCTTCCATGCACAGTAGCTATGGAAAATCTCCCTTTTCAATAGGTAAATCAACTATAAATGACCATATTCCATATGTTAGTTTACCACAGGGTATGGGGTCTCCACCATAAATGTATACATTTATAAGCTGGGGATTTTGACATTTAACTTTGGTTAAAGTTAATGTGGTTATAAAATGTTACAAATCATTTTATCACCAGGGGGCCTCACCTTGCATATCATCAAACATGGATATCCAGGTGGCGCCAACAATAAGTGGGATTCACCAAGTACGAAATAACGGAGTTTGACATGAACACATGTCTTATCGGGAAAATATCGGATTTAGCATTGTTTGCACTGTGCGCATGGTATCTCAGCACACAAAACAGTGGTTTAAGCAACAATCATGGTGATTTTAGCCAGCTTGAACAAACAAAAGACGGACCCGAATCATTAAAAATTATGGGATTCACAAAGAACAGGGTGTCATGCAGAAAAACACAAACAAATTAGACATTCTAAGCAACACAATACATGGAATTCCCTGAAAAAAACATGAATTTCATCACTTACTATAACACGTTGTAACCAGAGAAACATGAGAGTTACACCCTGCAAGAATGGTGTCAATAGAACTGGGTTTATGTTGACTAAATTGACCAACATGTTGTGTATGAGACAACGTTATCCAGACCCCCAATCCTAGTTGTTGGCCACGGTTCATGTTCATGTCCAGCCAGCAGGTTTAGTATAAGACTCTATGAGATTTTCTAGGATTCTTCACGGGACCCCCGGCAAATAGTAGGCAATAGCCCTAGTCATGGCATGTCTAGGGGGCTGTATTGTACCACCTGAAAATTATACCAGTTGGCATGATCATGTTAACTGATTCGTAATATGTTCTAATGTTCTTTCCAATCAGGTTCGGAATGGTTCGGATTGAACTTTATCACGTAGCCTATTACCAACATCTCCTTCCTGTTGCCCAAAAAAATAACTCAACCTAAAGCATTAGTCCTTTCCAAACGTCCAGATTTGAGACGTTTGGACCGCGAGTCGCCAAGGTCACCAATACGGGTCCAGCCTTTTGCTTGTGCCACGCCAAAGGCGCAGCCGGATCAGCGCTGGGATCAGCTGGGTGGTGATCCCGGAGGGCCGATTTCGGAGATCAGCTGGCGTTAAGTCACCCAGTCACCCAACCAGGTCACCCAAGTTATATCATGTTATATCCAGATATATCCAGGATAATTTGGAGATGTTTTTGACATTTTTTGACATGTGTTCATGGGAGATCAACTGCCCCATGAAAGTTTTTCGTGGTTGTTGGTCACCTTATTGAGGGGTAACTTACCACATGATGATTCCAGCACTATTGGCTGTATACCCCTGTTTGCCCGCAACAAACGTTGTTGTGTTACATCATACCTACCCTGCACGGATATCCCCATGATAAACTAGGAAAACCAAGTTGCCCATCCCATCTTGTTGGTAAACCTACTATAAATCTATATCATTAGATATCTATACTTACATATTTACATTTCCATATTACGTACTTACATACCTATACATTTATTCTATATATTAAGATTTATATTTTTCACATATATATATTAATACATACATTTATTTATAAATTTATAGGTGTGCATCTATACATAAACCACCTCAGCTTGTCTTCTTCAGTTTACCAATAGGTTTGGCCCCAGATCTCGATCTCAGGTGACAGCTTTATGCCACTGGATGAGAGCATGTCCCTGGCGGCTTTAGGCCGTGGATGTCCGGGTTCCATGATGAAGCTTGGGGGTTGTTGACCACGGTGACCACCAAGGTTTTTTGGACTCTGAAGTTAGGATATCAGTACAGTACATATACTTGCTATAGTTGGAAGATGTATAGATACTTTATGATAAGTTGATCCTTATAAATGTGATGTCGATAGATTCTTCTTAATCAAATCACTCATTAAACCCGGGTGAAACGGAACACCGGAAACAACGAGGTCTCGATCACCTGGCAGGTGTCCGCGATGGTGCCAGACTCTTTGCGCGAAGCCGCTCGGATCTGTTTGAGCCAGGAAGAAGGAGTAGTAATCATCAATATCATAGTCATAATGTCCATTGTAATGGATAATTATTGAAACAACTAACATACATATAGCAATCATCCATTTCATAGAATATTGTTTTGGGGTTAATAAAAATAAGATGGCAATTTGTATGTATGAAAATGGAAGATTGTGTTGCCCTCCTGGGAGAAAAGAACTTGGCAATGAAGAATCTTCCATTTTCATATGCACATTCACATTTCCAAGATTTTCCAAGTATAAAATGGTAACCTTGATATACCTTGATATTATCATATTTATTCAACAGTCTTGTTTTCAATGTGGTCCCACCTCCCTTGGGTAGGTGGGATTTCATGGCTAGGCGTTGATTCAATGATACCATCCGGGGATGCCTCAGGACCGCAGCATGCGGCAGGGGCCACCTTCGAAGCCACATACGAGACGACGGCGCCCGCGTTTCTGCAACAAGCGGTTCCAACCGCCTGAAGACACGTGGCCAGGGACATGTGATGGGTGACATTTAGTTGTTGAGGTACCCAATTTTCACCCATACCCTTGTTGTTGGATGACTTGGAATCTATGATCCAATATCCCAAGAATAAAGATGACACGGAGCCATCCCTCCACAAAATGTTTTGTGCATGCAGGGAACAGTTCCCGAATGTTCTCTGTTTTTGACATCAGCCATGCAACGAAGCTTACGGTCAATGATGTTCTTACCGTGCCTAAAAAATACCAACACTTTTCCCTGGTTGGTGGTAGCATGTGGTAGCATAGGATTAGAAATGATAAGAACATGTTAGATAGAAACCCATTGGTTTACTGCAAGGGCACCCCAAAGACGAAAACACATCAAACCCCCACTGAGGAGAGAAGGACGGCTGTTTTTCGTGCGGAAAACAATGCTGGCGATATTATTTCCCTGGGCTTCGCACATGGGTCTTGACACTTCGTGTTAGATGTGTATGATGCGTTTGCTGCTGTTGTTCACGCCCTCTTTATTGAGTACGGAGGTTGAGGAGTATGTAATGTTTTTCAATGTGATTCTGAATGGGACCAATGAAATTCAACCAGAACTGAAGAATCATCAGGTCTGGGAACATCAGCAACATCAGTAACCAGAACTGGACCAGAACATCATCAAAGGGCGAGCCTGTCGAATCTTGACGAAATTGTGAACCATATAATTAAGCTTGATATCAGATGAGTGTCCCAAGATAATTCATATAATTCGCTGTATGAACATTGTTTTGATCATTAGTCATTAGTATTTCCCTGTTTGCTGTTTCAAATCATGCACACTCTTTCTGGGCAAACTCATGCTTGGTTGGAGAATCATCCCCATTCCCACGGACCATTCAAAAATTGACAGGAAAATACCATAGCCGGTGCCCTTTTTCTTGGATTTCTATGCAACTTGTTGAATGTACCTTTAAAATCCTTTAAACATAAACATCACCATTTTTTGCGACAAAATCCACGCGTTCCTGGCATTCTCGGCTTCACACCTCCAGACGGCCGCTGTTTTAGCTGCGCCATGGCAGCCATGGATGCCACGATTCTGCCGGCCCCGCCGGCAGAGGACAGCCATTTTTATCATTTTTGGGCGCCTGAGGTGGTTCACCATCAAGATGAGTGTAGCTTCCAATAATCAAACGTGGCTGGTTGATGTTCCCAGCGAACCTCCATGCATAGTGGATTTCCAGTGGCCATGTTTGCTGGAGGGAATGGGATTTTCATGGGATATTTATGGGATGTTTAAGTGGTTTTCCAATCAAACAGTGAGGATAGTATGATAAACCCAATAAACCTCCAATTCTGGAGGGTTTCTACAACCCATTTCTGGTGAAATTGGTGATGATTGGTTTTTATATGCATGGTTTTACCACATTACGGTTTGATCAACAAGAATTACGTGTTTTAAAGATTTTAAAAGCTGATTTAATTGTATGGGTTTCTATATATTGGTTGATGATTATTTTTTGACGATGATAATGGTACCATATATATATAATGTATAGTTAGTGGGAAATCTGCTCCATTTTTTGTAGGGGTTACACTACCCAAAATATTCAGGAATATCGTAATCCATAATTGAATATTCATGATACTGTTTCATGATTGTTACATGCTTTTCGGGTATGATTGGGATACAATGGGGATGTCTTGACCATGGTTTGTGAATGATTTACTGTAAGGAGATTGGAACAATTCTTTGCATTGTGGTTTTAACATGTTCCGTCCAACTCGGACGCTGCTGCACACTTACAATCATCACCATCATCATCATCATCATCATCGTCATCGTCATCGTCATCATCATCATCATCAACATGGGCAATACCATTAACTTTTTTGTTTTATGTTCATAAGGGATCATAAATCCGCCACCCCGTATGACAAATATGTTGAAAGGTGTAATCACATCAGCTCATTTTCATAAGGGATCAAAAATCTATCACCACCCTACAACAAATATGTTAAATGGGGTAATCGCACCCACTTATCTTCATAAGAGATCAACATCCGCCACCCCCTCTGACAAATATGTTGCATAAGGAATAGCATCAACTTGTTTTCATAAGGGGCCAAAAACCCACCACTCCTCCGACAAATATGCTAAATGTGGTAATCACATCAACTTATCTTCATAAGGGATCAACAAATCCACTACCCCCTGTGGCAAATATGCTGAAACTGATTAAAGCAACAACTTATCTTCGTAAAGGATGATGATGATGATGATGATGATGATCATGATGTTCATCATGTTCATGATGTTCATGATGTTCATGATGTTCATGATGTTCATGATGATCATGGATCACATACAAGTCTACATATATATATATATATATTGAAACTCCACCGGCATGGCATTTCAAAAATACGCAACCCTTCCGCAATTCCGGCGCGGAGCAACGTCAGGGTTGCACCGAACATGTTTTTATCAGAAAATATAGGGATACTCGTACAAGATGGTGAATGGAACTTGGGGACTTCGTGGGTCCACCCATTGTTCTATTGTCAACCCCGTATTTATCACTGTGGTTGGTTAATTAGGGCGTATCCCAAATAGTGAGGAATTTCTCTTGAAATTGGTACTGTAACCGCCTTATGAATAAACCATGAGTTTATCTGGGTTGACATCACTCCCATTCCCCTAGTACAATGTTTGGATGCAATACTCGCCCAGCATTTCATGACTCGCTTGCAAATGGGTTCAGTGTGTGGGGACTTGCTAACCAGCTAAGGTTACCTCACTCGTAGACCCCACTGGCTAAGGTCACCTCACCATACTGAGAAAAAAAACAGATACATCTATGTCTATATATATATATATATGTGTGTGTGTACATGCATGTATACGTATGTATGATATATATATATATGTGTCTATATAGATAAATAATGAGCCATTTAAGCCACAGCCATCCATCTCAGCACGTCCTCGGCAGGACCCGCCGGAGGCGGCCAAGGAGCAGCTAACACAAAAGGAGATCCGATGCCGACGGCTGGTGGCTGAAAACCAGAACCCCAGCGCACGCTACGACGCCCGGCAACCGCTTACGGCGCTGGAGGGGCAGTGGATCCCCCTTGGGTTTTTCGATGTGGGGCAACTGTTTGGGGATGTTTGGGGTAAATGTTCATGACGTTGTTTGTGTGATGTGATGTGATGTGACTATTTTTTTCTTGGTGGCTGTGGCTAATTGTTTGGGTTTAATGCTCGGATCAATAATATATGGTGTCAATTTGTCAGTAATTTTTGCTATCTAAGTGGTGGAGTATTGGCTAAGTGGGGAGTTGATGGATGATTTTGGTGGGCTGTATGCATGTTACATTAGTGAATTAATTGTGGTTTGCTGTAGGTGGAGGACTGTGTGCAAACCATCTTTTCACGGACCAATGGCTGATGTCGGGAGATTGGTAGGAACAACTTGCAATGCTTCAAGTTTTAAAGGGAAGGTAGATGTTTGGGATAAAAACTGCTATGATTCAGCATCTTTGCCAACCACCAGCACTAAGGGGGCGACCCACGACCATACCCTGTTGCAATCAAACATAGACGACGAAACCAAAAAACAGTTGCAATTGCAATAGGCGAAACATCTACAATTATTCTGCAATATTCCTTGTCCAGATCACCATTTCTGATTGGCTACCCTGTGGATACTTGTGAGAATTTAACATGTTGCTATGGAAAATATATCAATTTAGTAGGTAAATCATGGAACTCAACTGGCCAAGTTGACATCGTAAGCTTGGTGAAATCGAAATCCCATTTTCTCAGCTGAAAAAACGCCAGTTATGGCCCGAAATACCAGTTATAGGTACTTATAACTTATAACCCCATTTATAGAATGTATAACCCCATGGAAATAACCAGCTATAGGCTATAGCTAATAATAGATAACCATAACTGCATGGTCCACCAAGTTCCGACCAGGTTGGTAACACACCCAAGGAGGAACTGCTCCTGGAGCATGTCCCTTGGCCGTTGCCACCGAAGCTGGGAAATCTGTAGGATTTTAATGGAGAGTTTTCCCATTAAGTATGGGGATTTCACACAAAATATGGAGGAATCAATCACCATAAAAATCTCAATTAATATGGAATAATATGGATTAATGCCGCAAAATGGTGACTTCATGTGATTTGAATAGGTTTTTACTGTAATAGGTGTTTAATGTTGATTTAAATTGATTTAACATGTTTAACTATAGTTAATTTTAAGCGATTCAACTTTGCTTAAGTGGGTATATTCCATTGGGGTTATTAGATATTTCATGGGATTGATTTAGCTTACCAAAATGATGGTGGTTATCTATAGGAGAAGTGCCACTAAATAATGATAAAAGGGAACACACATATACATATATATATATATATATGTGTGTTTCTTGAATAGACTGTACCTGGGGATAAACATATATGTTGATTCATTCTATAGGAATTAAATGTAACTGGTGATATTCCATTCGGATGTGCTTAAAAGATGGAATTTGTTTAGCATATCAAGTATTATGCTCTTTTGGTGAAATATAACGACCTCGCGTCGCAATTGGATTGGGGCAGATTAGTGAACTACTGTAATGTCATTTATGCAGCTCACTATGTTTACATCAAACTGCTAATTCCTGTGTATATATATATACACCTATTTTTACCCATTTTCATGCGGAAGGAAGGTCAAGGCATGTCACGGCGGTCAAGGCATGTGGTGGATATGTTCATTTTGGGGGCTCCAAGTACCAGCTAGGGATGCTTGTTGCCAATTGACCGACAGCTGCAGCCGAAGCTGGATCGTCATCCCTCATACCTTGACCCTCAGTTGATCCAGAAAAAATAAGGTAAACATCATCACCTTATGGTTCAGGGGCAAATTCTGACAATCTAATCTGAGGGTCTAGGATGGTCCAGGTATGCCATTCTGAGGTCAGAGAATTTGAGGATCAGTTTGTGAACGTCTACGGCAATCGCTTCCTTTTCCTTTGCCCACCCAACGAGCACCCTGGGGCCGCCTGGGATCGGTAACGGTCAGGAGTTCGGAGCTATGGCAGCTATGGGGGGTCGGAACCACAGGTAATCATAGAATCCATGTTTTTGTTTAATTACATATGGATTGGTAGAACCCCAATATGGTTGGGATTTACCCATAGTTCATATCATATCATCGTTAGAACTTATTGTGAAAAATGTTTGATAAATAATGGTTTGAACTACCATTTCATCAATCCATAACATATATGATATAGAACGTTAATACGACATAGCTAACCATGAAGTTAATATCATGGTTAATATGGTATGGTTATAACATATCTCATGGTTTTCATGTGTCTAACCCCCAATAAGTTGGGATATACCGCAGGTACGGTGTGCCCAAGTTCTTGCCCTCCACCATCCGCCCGTCGCGACTTGGATGAGATTTTTCTTCTGGGCCCGGAAAATGATCGAAAAGTCAATTGGGATTATACTATATGATGAATATGTAGTCTATTTAAGTGTACTAATGAGGGTATTATTCCAAGACTGGTTGAACCATGTTGAACCACTTTTTGTTGAAAAAAGGTGGCATATTGCTTGTTCTGTAATCTTTTTGGGGTGTTGTAAGATGGTGACTAGTGGAGAAAGCCGTGGGATTTAGCGGGAATGTAATTGGGATAGTTCACCAACAACCTGATATTTGCGGATGAAATTGGAACAATTGGGAAGTAACTGATGCAACTGTGAAACTTGGGTATCTCACCAAGCAGAGTCATGGAGATGTTGTCACATGTAACCAGCATCGGAGGATCAACTTATGCTCAACTCACTCAGGCACTTGCCGTACCAAGAGCTGTACGAGTACAAGTCATGTACCAAATTTCTGGCGGATTTCTTCAACTATGTGCCTTGGACTTTGAAGTGATATGATGTGAGGGACTTAGATTCTGATCCAGAATTTCAGATGGTGAAAAATGGAGGAATTAGCTTAGCGATGATTTGGGTTGGTAATTTAGTACCAGCCACTATAATATCAAAGGGATTCTCAGGAGCATCCCCAGCATTTCAAACCACTGCAATGCGACAAGCCCAGTAAAACACAATTTGAGCAACTAGAAAACCAGTTATATAAATGTCATTTTACATCATCCAACTAGGGGTATGCCAGTAAACACAACCCATTTGGGCTTGTCGCATTGACACTGGTTTTACTGGGCTTGTCGCATTTTGTTATAGGATGTTATAGGTCCTTACTTGAAGGATCATCATAAGTGGAATTATCCCATATCTAAGTAGCTTATACCCCGAGCTCCTACCCACTTGGCCGGGCCTCCGGTTTCCCCAAGCGGGGCCACGGCACGCGCGCGCGAACGTCGCTCAAGGACGAGTTGGCACCTCCCGACCGCTACCCCACCGTGATTCCAGCACCTGCATCAGTATTGACCTGGCAGGTGGGGCTGGGAGGTAGAGATCATGCCGCAGGGTTGATGGGAGAAACGATAGGCTAGGCATTCATAACATATGATTTAACTTCAATTAACTGGCTTAGTAAAGAAATATAAAGAATCATTTAGAAACCTTAGGCTGAAAAACATATCTAACTGGGTAAGTGGATAATAACAGGTGTTCTGGGTAGATTATAACGACCTCAATGCGACCTCACCGGAACGATGGTTAGGAAGGGGTCACTATCCCAAAATAGCCGAGATTTCAGGTCAGTGAACAAATTGTCATGTACGCAGATATAGAAATTGTCCCGCTACTATTTTCGTTATTATCCACTTACCCAGTGTGGCGGATATACTTTTGGATGATCTTAGATGTTCTGCAATGGCTGTGATTTGTGGGCCACGTGAATTCTACAAGGCTGATGCTATCCCACCAAGGTGATCTCATTGCGAATCGATTTGGCAAGGTTTCGTCCCATCGTAGCAACTTTGATCAATGGTCATTTCAGGAACCTAAATTGGAGGTAGCTACCATATATAAGGCCTATGTAAGGCCTATGTAAGGGAATATCCCCACAAAATATAGCCTTATATGCTTATATGGTACAGTACCTCCATTTTAGGATCCTGAAATTACCATTGATTTGATGCCAAGTTATTTGCAGTTGTGGAAGTCACTTCACCATTTGTGCCATCCTTGCCCTGCCCATCCGCTCATAGGCAGGGGATTGCTTTGACCTGTCTATTGCTTTGGCCTCGCTGCTCATTGGGGTTGGTTTCTTGGCGGCGTCTGGAAAGGCAGGGGCAGTACCCATAGCAATCCCCAAATAGATAAAATAGTTGGAAACCTGGAAACAATGGGGGACCCCAAATTTTTTTTTTTTAATTTTTTGGGGACCCCAAATTGCCAGCAGAGTTCCCGAAGCCTCTGGAACTCAACTTTCGTCACCAAAATGGTCGGGGATGAAGGGTTATGAGGAGGGAAGCTATGCTCCTGAGCGTGAAGTGTTCCGTTGCTTCGAGATGTCGTGGACTGTCTCAGGCTATGATGCCTACTGCGTCAGCGGCTTTGCACCCAGATTTATCACTACCAGATACTCAGCGCAAGACTGGCTGTTGGCCTCACTGCAAGATGCTGGTGATTCACTACAAGCCCTATGCCTCATTGTCAAAGAATGCTCTTTGGCAACCTCCACTGCCTATTTGCTATCTAAGACAAGTTGTTGATAACCCACAAGTCCTTCATTGTCGTCAATGTTTGGTTGGTGGTTTGGAACATGAATTTTAATTTTATTTTCCCATATATTGGGAATGTCACCATCCCAACTGACGAACTCCATCATTTTTCAGAGGGGTAGGTATACCACCAACCAGATGTTCTGCTTGTAGGCTTCCTAAGGCGGTTTTGATGTGCAGCTGACTGGCTCAGGAAATGAGGCGCGAAGTGCTTGTCCACAGCTGGACGTCGACATAGAAGAGACGAAGGAAGAAGACAAGCAGGACGAGCAAACAGTGATGCAAATTTAAGCACCAAGGGGTCTCCTTTGTAGGGGCATGCTTAGACATAGTTTTTTTTTACTTACCAGATTCTGGCACTTTTGGTTTCTTGCAGGATTCTGTTGGTTTTCCATTGTGATATGTAATGTTATCTACTACTCACTACTACTCATACTGCGTTGTGTCTTTGTAATTGGCTAAAACATGTTTCTGAGTTGGTCATGTAGCCATATATGATACTCTTATGGGTTCCTTGCTGTAATTTGGTAGCCAGTGCCAGTAGCTCAGAAAAATGGCAGGACTCCCTGGAAGAATTGGCAGTTCACCTTGTCAGCTGTTAAGATATGGCTAGTTTAAGTCAGTATCCTGTGAGTTATCTTCAGCATCCTGCAGAATACTGCAAAACAATGACAGCCCAAAACTAAAAATTGCAAAAAAAAGTTTAAAATTGCTTGAATCTATATACTTGACACTTGAAGCCTGTGATTTTTTATGCTCTAATTGCAGGTGAACACTTTAGGCTGGGTACGGCCAGATTCGCAACTTTGGGTCATTGAACCTTCTCAACCTTTAGAAGATGACAATCTCTTGGCTATCTCTCTATTGTGAATGGGCTCTCTAACCTTTTAAACGATGTGGTGGCCTGTAGGAAACTGGCAAGTTTTCAGCATTTTTCAGCTGACTAACAGCCAGGAAACCATTTTACTAAGCAGCCCCCTTCAAAGCAGCCCCCTTGGGGCTTTAATGACATAATGGGGGTTTAATGGGACTTGATCTACTGTACTTATCGGGCCTATCCATGGAGGTTTCCAACTGAAGTTGAAGCTGAACAGCGATGGCTTACTGCTTCGAACATCAGGAGGATGATGAGTTCGTGATTCCCAAGAAGCCACCGCTGAGGCTGACTTGAGGGATGTTCACCTGTGGGTTTTTATAGGGCCATAGGGCTAGCACAATCTTAAAGTATGCTTGCAATCTAAACAGATTCTGCAACATGACTTGTTGTTGAGGGAGGTGGGCTGGTTCAGGGGCAACTGGCCTAAATGCTTTGGACAAGTCTCACCAAGAAGATGATGATGATGATGATGATGATGATGATGTTTTCATGGATGCTGTTCTTTGGAGGTTTGTTTGTATGGAGAGAGCCAGTTTAGTGAACACCATTGATGGACAATCCCATGTGTGCTTTCGTGGATGTGAGCCAAGACAAGGCAAACAAGAAATGGCAGAAAAGGCCAGCCAACATCCGACTTGGATACGCCATTGGACCATGCAATTAATTGGCTTTGATGGGCTACAACTCTTGAACGTCCATGAAGGATCCATCTATATTTGGGGGCTACTATCGGTAGTAACCGCTATGAATATGTTAATATGTATATTGGATTTTAGTCCTGCAATCCTACGACATCCATCTATATACGTGCTCGCAAGAATATTTTTAAAGCATCCATAAGATCCATCTCACATGTTTTAAGGAATAAAGGGCCTTTCTCCCGTATTCTTTTGCGAGGTCAGAATATTTGGATGCCAAAAAACGCGCAGAGGAAGCCGATTTGGCCCGTTGCTTGGGGCAGCACGAGCTCCGTTCTGTTTTTCGGGTGACCGTTTTACTATCTCGACATATCTCCACAAAACTATTATAAGGGTTGCTAATGGTTCTTAATGGTAGTTTAGTTATTACAATTGTAGATTGATTCTATTGTTCTTCATAAGCTGATTTTCAATGATTTTCATTGTATCAAATGATTGTTGGGAAAAGGAAGGACAAAACGTGCCTCAAAGCTAGTTTGGGATGTTCTGATTATATCTAACTATCAATTATATAATTATATATGTATACAGATCACAGATTGGGGAGCCCGGGGAAGATTTTTCCCTGGTTGAAAACGGGCATTGGATTTTGTTGAGGTTCTATTCGATGTTGAGTATCCAAGGGGGTGCCTTCTAGAGACAGAACAACTTGGAATGGGACAATCCACCGGGTCTGTGTTAAAACACCGAATGGGGGATCCTCGCTTTCTCTGTCAGTTGAGGCCTGGTTTGGGATCAATTGTTGAGACCTTCCACTGCCTAGCTTCACAAAGAGCGAGTTGGAGAGGGGTGACCCCGGAGATATTTACTTTACCGAGAAACACCCGGCTTTCCTGTTTCCTATGTCCCTATATATCCCTTAGATCTAGAGGTGTCCAAAGTCATACCCCCAGTTATCCACAAATCGACCATGACGTAGTAATTATAGCTTAACGAAACTATGAGGACTGGGGATCCCTATGGTGACACCAATATCATTAATGCTGACGACGTTTGTTTCACGTCGATGCGGAGGCTTGCAGGAGGAGGAGATGAAATCCGATTCCGAGGATGATCCCTCCAGTGGGGACGCCGAATCGGGGGTCACCAGGAGATGGTGGATACGGAAGGGAAGTGGTAAAAAAAATAACTTTGTGAAACAAAGATCTATAGTTACGAAGCTTTAGAGATTCATGAATAGTGTATGAATCATCATATGATACAAAATGGATCATATATGACATCTCAGATCACCAAACTAAGATGATTCTTTGCAAAGCAACAGACTTCAGCAGGTGTTTGGCAGAAGAACATGTAGGAGAGCCGGCAAGTTGGCTTCCCCAACTTGTTGGGCTCATGAAATCTTATGGACCGGAAGGACATGACAGAAGCGGTTGTTGGCCATCAATTCCTCCAGTCCAAAGATTTACAGAGTGATATACCATGATATACCATGATATATACCATTATATATATTTATATATCTATATAATTATACCCCTTTGGATCCCTCTGGTCATTCAACATAACTATGGTAAAATCCCCATGTCAAAATCATCTCACCGGGCCCAGTGTCGCTGCCATAGCTGAGCTTCCAAGCAGGTGATGAAGACGAACATGAGAACCGACGGATTCACTGCTGGGTGCTGGTGCGCAAAGGAGCACGAGAGGCGCTTGAGCAAGAAATTCACCGCATGTTTTTTGGTTGGTGTATTTGCCGATATATCAACCTGTGTAAACAGGATTTCTATAAAGAAATATAGGTCCCTTAGGTAGCATTTGTGTTGAATGTGTAGGATAAGAAAGCTAGATTCCAGTAAAAGTCATCATCTTGTTCCCTAGGCATTTTCCGTGAGGTCCTCACGCCCAAAAAGCCATGGGCCATGATTTTTTCTGGGATGTGTTTAATAAGAACAGGGGGATTAAAAAAAATAATATTCCATGATATGTTTCATGATATCTTCATGATATCCCATTGTAGTATCACTGTCATAGTTTGGGTTTGCACCTCCATGTTTCATATGTTTTCCATATTCATTAGTTGAATCCCTATTTTCTGTTAGTTAAATCCCACATAAATCCCACATTCTGTATTATAAGCCTATGAATTCCTTCCTTTCATGGTTCTAAGATGTTCCTTAAAGTTCCGAGACTTTGACCGAGACTTTGACCGCAGCAGCTCCACAGGTGGCCGAAGACATGTACCTGGAGCCAACCACCGGGAGGATCTACTCGGTGACGCGCTGCCCATATCTGAAGATTGATCTCATTTGGAATCACCGAAACCTCTGGGTCAACATGCAGGCGCAGTTATCTGAAGTTATCTGAAGTTCTTGGTGCCTGATGGAAGTAGAGAGGCCATGTCTTGGGACTTGTGGAAGTGACGGCACAAATGTCATTGGATTTGGATGTTGATTGGATCCATATTGGATCCATATTGGATCCATATTGGATCCATATTGGATCTATTAAAGGTCCTTTCATAGCTGCAGTTTTGCAGCGCATCGCTAGGTGTGTGGCGCTTCTCACGTGCAGCTTGATTTGTACAACTCGCGGTACTTCGAGTATGTCATGTGGGGCATCTCAGAGTGATCAGTCCTCCGGAGCTGCGTGAAGATTTTGGAACATGACATGGGATACCCTCTGGGAAACCTGGCAGTTTGCTATTGAAAATGGCCATTGAAATAGTGAGTTTTCCCATTAAACATGGTGATTTTATGTGATTTTCCATAGTTATGTTAGTTTACCAGAGGGTAGTGTTGATTGGTTTTGGCGCACGCATGACTGTGTGTGGTCAGCAGATGTGCATATTCCCTCCAGTTTGCTTTGGACCTTTAGTATCCTCTGGTGCTGTACATAAGAGCTTCCAATGGACATTTAGGAAAGAATCAATTATAGAAACACTAAATCAAACGATGATTATCAACACATCAAAACAGTAGGATGTTCGTATGTATGCAGTTATATTATATATATATAACTAGATTTACATTATACTTATATATATATAATCATATCTGGGTGGTGGTTTGGAACATTTTTCCCATCTATTGGGAGTGTCATCATCCCAACTGACTTTCATATTTTTCAGGGGGGTAGGTATACCACCAACCAGATACTCATATATATTTACCTCATTGGAAATATCACTCCTCCATCTATTTCTTGCGCCGGAGAAACCACGGCAGCCATCAAGGCTGGACGCAGAGAACCCGGGAGATCAGGGTGGCGATGCGGATGACGCAGGCGGAGCGGATCAGGGACGCGTTTTGGAATTTAGTGATGACCCCTAAAATGTTTGAGAGTCTAAATGTTTATATATATATGTATATATATATATATATATTAGTGGAGGGAATGATTATACATATATATATAGATATAGATATGGTTATGTTATATTTATATATATATAGACATGTGTGTATGCATAAGATATTTGCAGATATACGTGAATTCTAAACCCTGTTAAATCCATTTATTACAATAGTATTGGGATCAATCACCTCACGCAATGTTTCTTTGGTGGCAATTTCCATTGTCTTCACTCTCCGAACCCAAACGGAAAGTAACGGAAATGGCTTGCCCCAGTGCAGGTGAACCTTGGGTTTGGTTTGTTGAATGATTCTTCAGCCAGTCATTTTATGAATGGTTTATACCACCTATTTATGGTGATTTTGGGGATCGTTTATTATTGTTTTAATTTTACAGTAGTTACCCACATTATTCTGATTCCATCCAAATCCATGAGGCAACTCAAGTCCAAAAACAGCCGACTGTTTTTGGCATCAAATCCATCAGAACGGTCAAAGTAGCACCATTGTGGGGCAAATACGACCTCTTCTAGGTAACCGCAGAGTCTCATTCGGATGATTACAGTAAATGGAAAAACATCCGGATCATTTGATGGATAAAACATGATACAACCATGGTTTCTGCTTCAGATTTCCATTGAGAACCCCATGAATTCACTCCCATGAAATCCCACTGTTATTTCCTGTTGTATCCCCGTTAACTCTCCATGTTCAGCGGTTGGTTCCGAAGCACCTTCGGGGCTTAGACGCATCGTGAAGCAACCGCCGCGGAGCAGGTGCTGCGGCCCCGGATGACGATCGCCGAGGGGAGCACACGGCGCAGTGACGCGACCGAAGAGATGTCATCTTGGAGTAGATACTGTGGATGGTTGCGAAATTCTGCACCAGTTAATTAGATGGTTTATCCCATTATTATTTATCCCATTAGTTAATAGATTGTTTATCCCATTATTATTTATCCCATTAGTTAATAGATGGTTTATCCCATTATTATTTATCCCATTAGTTAATAGATGGTTTATCCCATTATAATAGGGTTTCAACCATCCTTTTGGTGGTGCAGGATTTCGCTGGCCCATCCACAGATGGGGGTTCCATAAATGGATCACTGGATTGGTTGGATGATTTAGGACACCTCCAAATGTCAGATAGGAAGATGTGTGAAAATCCATCGTGTTTCTACTTCAGGATTGTTATATTATATGCATTTTTCATCATTTTTCAAGATGGCAATTCATGTTGTATCATCTTTCAAAAAGCATCGTTAGCAAATAACTTTCGGGAAGCAAAAAAAGACTAGGCATGGTACTTGCTGGGTAGTTGCTTGATTACTAGGTTTCTTGTGGGTTTGTGTGAAAGATCATGGTACCCCCAAATCCATGGTTTTTGTGATCATTTTCCACATTTGAAAAACACCATGGTTTGGGGTAGACCCCATTTGAAAAACACATCGACCTGAGCAAAATCTAGAAAATAATATAAACACTCAACGTGAATGTAGATCATTTTAAGAGGGGCTCTCCCAGTGTTTGTTGTCCATGTTGTTCTGTCAAGGCAGCCGGAACCTTGGGTGGGTACGTGATTAGCCATGTCTCCATACAAACACTAATAGTGACTCAACACCTTTCAACCAACAAAAAAGTACAAATCATCCATTTGAGGCTCAGCAACCAAGTCATACACAAGTCCGCATAGCTGGCCCTATGCTATGGCAACAGCCTACCAAAATCTCAATATCCCAATAGTAGTTATATATATATATACATATATACCCTCTGGTTATTTAACAGTTAGCCATGGAAAATCACCATTTTTATAGCCAGGTAAACCATCTATTTCTATGGGACACCCATACCATGGAGATATGGACCCTGTCCGACGTCCCAGGATTTTGGACCTCCCATCACCATGGAGTGAGCGTCCAGACATTCCACGAGAGAGGTTCCATGCGCGCTGCTACCAGGGAGTGCCTTAGCCTAGCCTTGTCCCATGGGAGCCATGGGGGGAGCAGCAGAAATCCCAGCCATTTTGCTGTGAAAGCCTCATGGTCTTTGGCACGTTTCGACCCATCATTACCCATGTGGATTGCATATGATTGCATAAAAATCATCAATTCGTACTGCATACAGATACAAGAATTTTGGTGGCAGTAGCAAAAGCAGCCTAGAGTTTTGGACATGACAATATGGAGTCTGACAGTGCTGGGCTTTGGACGACGTTGTTCCCCAGATTGTTCTTACGATATGTTTATTTCGGATTCTTCATGCCTACTTGCACTTGCCCACGGGCCCGAGAATAAAAGTGATTGCTACGAGGGAATTTCACAGCGAAAGTGCTGAATAATGCTTCCATTTTTTTGTGAGCCCTATATTAAAATATCATCGGTAGCTATTTGAACGGAATCGAAGCAAGCCAAAAAGTTTATACAAGGCTGTGACGGTGACCAACGAAAAAAAACCTGGAGTTGAGTTGGGGATAGCAGTTGATGTTTGCTCTTTTCGTACAGACATGTGGCACCTTTAAAAACGGTGATTGTCCATTGCTAAATATGTTGAATATGTTCAGTAATAAAAGGTAGACAGATCTTGTTGGATGTTGCTGATGAAGGAACTTGGCACTCCTTTCACACATACTTGGAACTCGTTCGGATTCCAGTTGGATTATGAGATTCCGAGGGGGTAGTTGCACTTGAAGCAGATGCGGCTGAAGAAAGTTGGGGAAACCCTTAGCCTTCAAGACAGAAATGTCGGTCCGGGTGCCAATATGATTGCATGGGCATGCCAAATACCTGCAGTATATGGGATACATATATATATATACAATATATAATATATATATAGGGATTCTCGTTCTGCATAGGTCGCCCCATGCCAGCTATGCTTTCCTTTAGGAAAAGACCATCTTCTATCACAAGTGCAAAGTGGAGCAGTACGCGCCCTACACTCAAGACGATGGCCTGGTCCAGCGGATTACCCTCTACAAGGATGGGCTTGGATGGGCACGATGGATTCATTGGATTGCCCCCGGGAAACGTTGAAAAAGTTTGCTATTGAAAATTGCCTTTTATAGTTGATTTACCCATTAAAAACGGTGATTTTCCTTAGCTATGTTAGTTTTATCAGAGGGTAGTACTGTTGGGAAAATGCTGGGAAAAAACATGTTTTGTGTTCGGCAATCGGCAAACACTTCAAATTTCAGCTCATCCAATGACTCCAGTGCCATGTGAGCATGATTTGTACTGCTGAGATCCCGGCAAAGGGTAGAAAAGGGTGGTTTAAAAAGAAAGGTGTTCGAGGTTGCCGAAGGAGTTTTATGACACTTGCAGTCTTTGAAAGGGATGTGCACCTCAGAGTTAGATCGGTACCATCGGGATCATAGGGTTGTCTCAGAGAGACCATGGTATGATACTGTAATGATTTCGATCCTGGTGCTTGGGTGTCCGTCAAGTTCAGCAAATAGTTTCAACGTTTCAACCGTGGCTTGAGAAGTCATCTAGATATTATTTTAGGTCGATGATTTGCTTGTATACGTGTTTTTGGACCCCATTGAGCCTTGAGCATGATGGCTATCCCTATCAATATAATCTTATATAATTATATAAATATATATATATACATATATATTAAACAGCCCTGCTTTTGGGCAGATCTCACCCTGCAGATGGTGGAACTCACAAAATATGACAATGGTCAGGAAAATCATCTTACAAATCCATAGCCAGAAGAGCTTGCCAACCCCGGCAATCCCCGGCCCCAGCACAGGACGTGCGACGCCAAATTCCATTGGAGATCCGAGAGCGGTTCAAACACCGCAAGGATGCCAGGGGGACCTCCAGTTGGAAGCAACGTGAGGATTTCACCAACCAAAAATTGAGGATTTGACACGCAAAAATTTGGATCTCACTGGCAGTCAGTCGAAATTTAGCCAGCAAAAATGGGAACATAACCACAAATCATAAGTGGAGTAGATTATGTGGTTCTGTGACTGAGCAAACATGACAATTGTACAAACCAAAATTTGGATGAAATCGGCAAACGTTCTAGGATTTCGACCAAACATATCGGCCAAACGCAAATTATCAGTAATGTGGATTCACCCATAATAAGTGATTTTGATCGGTGACCTTCTTCGGTCCAGTAAACCATCCATTTGTTTGGGATCAATCATAGCCAGGGCAATAGAGAGGGAGAGAGAGAGAGACAGAGACAGAGAACCTCCAAAATCATCCAAAATCATCCAAAATTCATGAGATTCCCTTTCCATGAAAAAAATAGGTCCTTTGTATGTGTGATTTATTTTGGCTGAGAACCAGCAACGGTAAATCCATGTGAAACCTCCATGTTGGGACGGACGTGAAATTTTAGGCCATGCTGATGAGCTGATTGGTCAATGCACTGATTCCGGAAATGTTCCGGGAAACCATATATAAATTCTATTAGAGCGGATATAAACTGGTGTCAAAGGTTTTACCTTCCATCTAACTTTGGATACAATTTACTCGTTTGTTTTTTTTTTCGACGGGTCGTTTGCTTGGCTCTAGGGCCCTGGGGGTTAAGGGCAAGCACTTTCGGCGCCTGGGTGCGGCAGTTTGCTTACAGAGACTTACGGGCCATTTATTGCTCAACGTCGCACACTTTCATGAAACGTCCGAAAAAGGCAAATCCTGCCCCACACAACTACAATAAATGACTCACAGCGACTACAGTATCTAAACGATTCTAAACTCACATGCCGTGGTTTGATCAATTGATTCGGCCTCCTGGCTGGCCAGATCTCCCATTCGGCTGCCACCCAATCAGGACAAGCTGATTGAGCGAAAGCGTCGGCCCATGCAAAACGCTTCTTGGCGAGAGATTAGCCACAGAGATAAAAAGAAGACAATTATTATACATGAATGTAATCATCAAAAATTGGGATCTACAAAAGGGAATCTACATGGATTTAACATGGAATTGAATAAGATTTGGGCCACAACATGATATATGATGGAAACACAATGGATATCATTGGGTGCTTGGTGGGTCGATGACATCAGTGTTATTGGTTGCTGTCAGCATCCTCCTGGAGCATCTTAGGAGTTTTTTGGGCATGGCACCCCTGAAAAAGAGTTGACGGACCAATCTTGGAACCTCAGGGTTAAAGATGTTTGTTTAGATGTAAGATGTATTAAATAGGTTTAAATAGTACTAAGTAACCGGCATCACCAGGCTTCATGTGTCTCCGTGATGGGACTCGTATTTTCACGAAAGCCAGCCGCTAGGCTAGGCGAAGTTCTATATGCGAACAAAGTGAGTTAAGGGGGTCTGGGGGCAGAGCGTCCGAAATTGGACAAAAATGAGGAAAATAGGTGGTAAAAAAG
>Ga0126342_10002458_pt1 | contig 28937 bp, 27 predicted proteins | sample Cyp1metagenome_FD_92528 | JGI IMG/M metagenome (GOLD analysis project Ga0126342, IMG submission 92528) | Coral microbial communities from Lord Howe Island, Old Settlement Bay, Australia - Cyphastrea 1 metagenome | ecosystem: Host-associated > Invertebrates > Cnidaria > Coral ... | reverse complement strand
GCCAAGCCAAATATACAAAACAACTACGTCCTAGGAATACTAAAACCAAATAATGCAAGCGCGATGCTAGCGCAAATCTAGCGCCTAGGTGCAGAAATGCAGTGTTTAGGTGGGGGCCCGCTATATAACGAATACTAAAAACCTATTGTCGGCAATTAATTTCGCAACTTCATTTAAATTTCCTTACTGGGGATTTTTGACCGGATCCCATATACATATCAACGCATATCAAGATATATAAAAGATCATGTGTATATTAAACACTGCAGCAGTTTGACCTGGCCAGCTGTGCCAGCTCCTCCTAGGAAAGGGTTTCCAGCCATTTGCTGCTCATCACAGACGAACCCGTCCCTCTCGAACGACAGCGTCACTGCGTCCAACGGGAATGGCCAATAATCAAGGAATGCACGCCTCACTGTCATCCAGTCAGCCAGCGTATACCGCACGTTGCGGTCAGCTTTCTTTTTGGCCGCCACCTTACCTTGGCCGTGGCCTGATGATGGACGGCACTTTTGTCAGTTTGCTTGGGGTTGGCACCACCATGCGTCTGCCCGCATTGCCACATGCAGTAGTATAGTACTTGCAGCAACTTCCACACATTTCCATCACCTGAGCCCTCCTCGTAGATCTTCACGTGCGTTGAAAAAATATGCTGCCACTTGACTCATCTGATGCATGAAACTCTGATGAGGTGTGACGCCACCCGACTCATCTGACGCATGAAACTCTAGTGAGGTGTGATGGAAAAAGCCACCACTCGACTCATCTGATGCATGAAACTCTTGTGAGGTGTCACGAAAAGGAGGCAATGCATCCAAGTTGCTGGCACCGGCGCTGCGTCCTTCTCATCCAACTCGTCCTTGACCTGCACCTCACCGAGATCCGGCGACGGCACGCCCTCATCTCTGGCCGGTTGGCCTGCAGCTCTTGGTGCAAATGCCGCCTCATAATGCTGTGTCTCCAACGGCTCTGGCTGCATTTATCCGACCCGTCTTTTCCATTCATCCTTCTCTTGTTCCAGAAGCTGCATCCCCTGATTCACCTGTTCCAGCGACCTTTCGGCCACCTGTTGCTTGGCAGAAGCGATCCCGTTCCTAACGGCCAAGTTGACTTGAGCTTCCCTGAGTTCGTCTTGCAAACTCATCATGCGCAAAAGAACTTCCGGTGGAACCCAAGCTTGAAGCACCAAAGCGGGCCTGTTTTTCCGTGCCCACGGCACAATCGCCAACTGCCTGCCCAACTCCCTGAATCTCGAATGCTCAAACTCCGACGAAGCCCGCATTGAGACCACTGAGCCTTGTGCCATGAACATCTTTGAAGGAGCACCCATCTGCACATCTCCGGGGATCGTAGTCATCTGCGAGGTGTTCACATTTGGAGCGGTTCCTAAAGCCACCTGCGGAACATGACCTTGGCTCAGAACAGCTCGACGCCAAAGCACTGGCGGCGGACGGCCTGAGTCCATCACTTGGCTAGCAGCCCAGGTTGGCGTACCACCCTGCACCTCGCCCATCTGACTGCTAATCAGTGGAGTGCCAGGACTGATGTTCAACCTCTCTCGCATGACCATTGGAGAGAACGATTGTTCCCTGCGAAAGGGGACAAATCCGAAATGGCTTCTTGACAAATGGGGAATGACCAATCTTTGATCTTGCAGAATGTGGCATACTTGCATTGACAAAATCTCCAAAGCGTTATTCCTGTTCTGCCGACGCCTCTGTCTGTTTCCTTTCTGCTCCTGGATGACCTGGGTATGAACAAGCCTAGCAGAGGCGACGGTCTGCATGGCAAAACAAATCGCAAATGAAGCACGAAGGCACAACTGCCCGCCGAGAAAAATTGCGATGGCAATGGCAATTACGAACTGTTGACAAAAATAGAAGCGAGCAGGAATCCATTGAGTCATATGTGTATATATTTGCCTAATTTGACTCTCTACATGCATCATATATAGAATATACTGCGTAAGCATATCTAAGCATCATTCCCTGCAAGCGTTTGTAACTTTAGAAGCCGAAAGGGCTCTTGAGACTCCCAACTGTTTGCTTGGGCCCGCCCCACGCCTGGGACGATCCTCCAGGTGGCGTCCGTGTACCTGCGGATTGCACGGGTTTGCTGCCAAAATGTGGGAAACGCAGTGCCATGGCGAGAATATGCTTGCAATATGCTTGCATGTTTCTGCATGTGAAAACCAAAATTCAAAAGCCACAAGCAAACAGCAGATGTTCGATCTCAAATCAGTTTGCTTTCCCGCTGCCAAGTTGTCATGCCCTGGAGGCCCCCACACATTGGTAGCCAGGCATGAAGAAGGGATTCTCAGTGACAGGTTCTACACTACTAGATTGTTACGCACCACAGGACCACAGGGGCTAGGAAAGGAGATTGAAGGCACATGTTTGAACAGTGTTTTGGAATTTCAAATTCAAACTTCTGTGGCTTAGCAGTGCTGCACAATGCTGCACATCTTTGCACATCGGGACCTCTCCGAGTTTTGGACTGCCACTGGGGCCAGAGATTTGCATGGGGAAGAAACCCGCTCTAAGCCTTGGAGCTCCACATGATTAAACGAAGAAAAGAAAGCTGGTTACAGCATGTTACAGCTTCTTGGAAAGTCTTCCTGAAAGGAATATCATCAAACTATCTAAGTTAGCATAAGTCATCTATATATATATAATTTATAAAATCTAATCTGCTCTACTCTTATCTACTATGCTCTAACCCAATCAATCAAATCAAATCAATCTAATCCAATGGAAATTAACCTAATCTAATCTAATCTTATCTATATAATCTAATCTAATCCAATCAATCTAGTTGAATCGAATCTAGTCCAATAATGTCCAATATATTTCTCTATATCTATGTAGCTATGTCTCTCCTTGTCAGGCTCGCTGTTGTTTTTTCGGATGGGATGGGTCTTTTCGGTATTGCGGTCGCTGGACTGCTGCGGAAAGGACCGAGGGCGGCACAACTCCATTGATGCCATAGGTATCCGAAACCTCGCATTGTCGTCGACCAAACTGCAAATGGATAAGCCCGTCAATCCTGACGAATAGCGAATAGCTTCTCTGCACGCTCAGTGAGATGATGCTTAGTTTTGTTTGAACCCCGGCCAAATTTGCCAAATCACCACGTTTGACATCTTCAAACTCCTGCAATACTCGTAAGTCCGGAACTGGGCCGCGCCGTGCATCAAACTCAGAGAGGGGCCTCATGTTGACAGAAACATGGATCCAACGGAATCCAACATGTGACCAAACTTGTCCACTCCAAGCGACGGGTGAAACTGGGTGCCATGCAAAGAGTAGGGGCTGGCCGCGAACGCAGCAAGCTACCAAGAGGGTTGGGTCCACCGAAATTTGGAACGGAACCAGATCTGACCTGACACCAGATCCATGCGGCAGCAAACAACAGCATGAACAAATATTGAAAGAAAGCACAGTCTTAGCGGTCTTGGCGGCTCCTGAACCGGAGAATCTTGCACAGCTATCCAGCACTCTATCATCATAAATATCCCGCATATCTCCCTCTTTTGGCTTGCGAAAATGAAGTTCCCTGAACCTGCCTCTTGCACTGCTGGCGGACAACAGGCACCACAATCAGCCGCAAGCCCCTGGTCAAAGTTGCAGAGAACAAAACTGGCTTACAACTCACAAGTATTTCACAAGTCATATGGAAAATTTGTCGCAGAGAAAACTAACATGATTCACGGAGCAACGCATCGCCATGCGAGGCTTTTTTCGGAAAGAAAACTCGCCAATTTGCAGAATCGGCTCCAGCATCTGGCCTCCGCCCCTTTGGCGAAGCTGCTCGCATCCGCTGCAGTTCGTGCCATGCCTGGAGCACCAGCCATTCCAGCACCACGCCTGCATTGCTTGTGGCTATTGGATGGTATTGGATAGTATTGGTGCAACCTGACGCAATTAACTAATCTTCACCAAAGCTCCAAACATATCAGAACACCTGACCTCACACCCGACATACCCGACAGCTCTATAGCATGATGTCATAACATGTCATAGAATCATAGAGTCATAACTGAGTGTCTGGCACGTGGCCGCGATTCGCCAGTGTTTTGCTGGCATGGCTCGCCTGAGCGCTAAGGCACCCTTCAACATCCTGCAATTGTAACTTTTAATACGTTTAATACTTTTAAAATCTTTTAAATCATGTCTCCCATTTGCGCGAGAATGAAACCTGGCACGCCAATCTGCCCAGTACTTGCCAAACCATGTCAAACGTTGTCAAACCATGCTGCATTGCACAGTGCCCTCTGGCCTCAAGCATGACGGTCCAAAGCACAACCTCAGCCCAGTAATCTTGCTCGCCTCAAACCGGACAGCATGAAGCTCACAACCAGTTCAAGAAAGACAATTGATCTCCTCCAAGAGGGTTGAACATGACTGGTAACTACTATATACAATATGACTGGTATACGGTATACATATTATGTATCTATCCACTTCAATATGGTTTAACACCTGGCTGACTTTGCTGATGGCCGTCTGTGATCTGTCCCAGACTCAAACTGGCTAAGGCAACCACCACGAAAATGAGAGTCACGGCAAAAGACAGGCTTAAAACACAGGCCCCGGGCCTTGGAAGTGTTCCCAAAGCTCTCCAACACTCTGATTACGTCCAGATGGTGCCATGCATCTTCGAAGGCAAAAGTGTTAGAGAACACAAATATGATAATGATAACTCATTGTTCCCAATCAAACAGGTATGTACGGGGCTATCAGGATTTACCAGTGAAGTCAATCAAAATCGTTTGCTTCCTGACGCCTTATTTGGCAGTCAGTTTAAATTGTGGGCGCCACCAGGCAATGATGTCCCGCGCTGAAGTACGTGAGGACCATGAAGATAGAAGCGCCTGCAGCTTCAAGTTGAAAGTGCCATAAACTGAGGCTGGGTTCCTGGCGGATTGCTTTGCGGCCAGGCACTGTACTTGTTTCAGTCTGTGTAAATGAGATCGGAATACAGTCGCATCACATCTATACAAATACCAGTGGGGCAATGATTACATAAATATCGCTTAGCTTGGCCACCGGGCCAAAGGTGAGGACATATTCACTGACGTTGAAAAATTATTCCACCTCGCTGGGAGGGCATAGCTTGGCACTGGTTTTCAGCTGCAAGAACATGTCAATTTCCAGCTTGATGCATCATATGACACCCCTACAGGAACAATCAGGAACACCTAATGGAACCTAAGGCAAGATAAGGCAAGGATCTCCAAAGGGGCTGTTTCTACCACCTGGCGCAAAAATGTCCCCAGTGCTCAGGGCAGAAGCTGCCAAATCCATGCGAGTATAACGATGCTCGAACGATGCTCCGGGAACCTGAACTATCTTAACTGGCAGAGATGCCGTTCTGATCCGTTCCGTACCTTCCCCACGAATTCTGACTCCCGATGTGAATTCACAACCGTGCCGCAAGTGGCATGGGCCGGAATATCCGGAATTTGGACAAAGGAGTTTCACAATCAACGCCAGGATGACTTGAGAAAGCAAGGACTGGGCGTGTCGAGGCTCCAGTCGCTGCCTTACCAGGCTCGAGTGAAGTGTTCGCTGCTTTAAGCTGCTTTAAGTGCATTTTGATGCAGTCTCGAAGCTCGAAATGCTTTGGCAAGGCCTTCTCCGCACAAGGCTTCCCCCCACCACATGAGAACGTGACGAGACTGTGAGCGAAGTTTGGAGCAGCGAGAACCTTAGACCATTCTACGCTCGCTGCACTCAGCGGCAATACCGGGAGGCAACTACACAATACCGGGAGGCAACTACACAACACGCATCAACATGCATCATATGAAGTCGTATGATATTATATGATATTATAATATATAATATGGAGAAAAAAGCAATGGGCTGTGCACATCTCGGGTCTCTCGCCAGACTCAACACTGTAGAGGGCAGCCCTAACTTCACCCAAGTATCCTGCTTAAGTTGTCTGAGATCCACACTCCAAGGCATCGTCTCCTTCCAGTTCTATCAGCTCCTTCGGAATACTGATGGAACACTGATCCCTGACGGCATCAGCAAACGCACTGAGGCTCGTTCATCGACCTTTATTACCCAAAACCCTTGTTAATGAGAGTCAGTTTTGCATAGGCTAACAAGGACCAGCAAATAGACGGCCATCCCTAGGGTTTCTGTTTGTCTCGCATCCGAGACCTCGTCAACAGAGAGTGCGGCGCATTGGCCAAGCTGTTCCTGAAAACAATCTGGCCACAGGTGATCCGAGGTGTCAGGTTCAAACATGTTCAAACCACGTTTGAAATTATTTAAGGAAAACCGCCGGAAACTTGGCTGAGGTGGCATTGCATGTGCTGCAAGCTATCTGAGCCCCACACAGCTGCCGCAAAAATTAATGGAAATGAGACCTTCACTCAAATGGTCTCCGGAGATCTACATACATCCCTTTGAAGCTATATAATTCTTTCGAATGTCACCAGCACTCAGACAGCAGCGCCCAATTGAACACATCAAGGATCCAACACCGAAGAGGAATCGGCTCATTCTATTCCGACCTAAGGGTGAGTCAAGAAAAAAGACACGTATCATATGTAATTCATATTAATTCATTATATAAATATTGTAATGATGACATGTAGTGTGGACAGTTGCTTTGAAACCTTGTCATCTGGGGGACCAGCAAATGAAGTGGGGCTTCTGTATCGGAGACTTCCCCGCACCATCCACCGAACCTAAGCAAATGCCCGCAGCAACTGGCAAATGAAGGATGTGAAGGAAGCAAGACTTGACGAGATTGAGCAAGCGCAACCATCTGCATATGGGTTTGAGGATGCTGCTGATTCTCTGGTGGGTGAGCGAGGCCGCTTGAGACAAATTTGCGGGGATTTGCTGCGTCTGTTCCTTGCAGATGCATTGCTGGTTGCTGAAGTAAACACCAGCCGCAGACTTCCCTTGATCACTTGATTAGCTGCTCTGCCCCCCAATGGAAATGGCAAACCAAATTGTTCAAAATTAACAGGCCGACGGTGCCAGTTCATCTTCTTTGACTCGCAAGGTCCAAAGACATCCGTGCCCGTGCACTTTTGAAAGCCTGCCTTTGGCTTTCGAGTGCGTCCACTGACAACATATCATTTGGAACCGTCCAAAACCCTGAAAAGCAGCTGCCATTTAGCAACACTGCAGCTCCAGCAGATGTTTGCCAGAGCAAGGGCGTTGATGGACTTTGCGGCTATGGCGACACGCCACTCATCCCATCTACCAACTCTGCTGGTGACGGAACTCTTGACATTGTCCGACTATCGACTGAATTGAGAGAATTAAGACATGAAACTACACGCTTGCAGGAGTCAACGTGTGTGTGCTATTTGTTGACCTCTTGAGCATGGCAATTCTGCTTTGACACCTCGTCATTTCTTGTCGCATTTGTTCTATCAGGCCTCTCTCCTCTCAGAGTCTTAGATGTCTTAGATATTGCTCTCACTGCATTTTTGAGAGATTTTTGGGAATGCAGTTTGTCTCCTGGCATTGCTTCGCCCATTTCACTTGACACAAATGAGTTGCTCAAAGGGGCAGGGGCATTGCACAGCCCCGAGCATTCCCAGATTGAATCAAGACCTGATAGTAGGCCAAGCCAGCATTGGAGGAAAGACGAACGATGCTTGTGAACTACGTATGTCTGGCCCTGTCTGGCCAATACCCGTACCCATGGGCCTACACATGTCTTACATTGCCTTACCCGTTACACTGACTTACATGCTCTCGCGCCCACACTCAATGCATTTGTCTGTGTCCTAATGCAGCATATCTGATTGGCACATCTACTGGGGTATTGGCTCTCCAAGCAGCTCTCGAAGCACTTGCTCGGCCTCGCCTGCCGCCACTTGAGTGCCACTTGCCATCTGAAGAAATGAAGGCATTGAGAACTTGGATGTTGTAACGGGCAATCATCACAACATCAGATGCGCATGAGATGAATGCTGAAATCAAACATACCCCAAGTCTCTGTCTCCACTAAGTAATTTCTAAGGCAGTGGCTGTGACCATATTTCTTGGCACACCTGGGTAGCGAATGACAGGAACAGTAGTCGGATGCGGTCAGTAGTCCACTCTTTTCATCAGGTCAGGTGTGTTCCAGCGCATTTCGAGTGCATCCTCTTTCCAGCCCCCGACTGAATTGGAGTTCGTCCAGCTGGAGTTTTCACCTTCAAACCGAAGTGAAAGCAGTGCTGAGCAGAATAGTATAGAATAGTGCTGGAATCAAGACTTTCAAAAAGCTTCTGCAATCGAAGCAAATCTTTGCTCGAGTAAGGGTTCGAGATAGTGCAACCCGTATGAACTTACGGGATTTTCTACGTCCTTTGCTCCACACTAGAATCACTAGAAGTCGCTGACGGGGGGATCCTCGCTCTCCCCGGAATCATGCTACCTGTTGATGCTCTGGCCGCACCAGCATGCGAACCACCTCTGCATGCCCATTCCTCAGGAAGAGTCTTTGAATGTGTTCAGGATGGCAACTCTTGGAACAAGCTTCAGTTTATGAAAGACATCCTACGGCTGTGTGGAGGCTATGACGACTACGTCGGTTTAGTTTGTCTGGAGACTGGCTTGAGAAATCGGCCGGACCGCTAGCAGGAAGCTGCACCAACCACCTCAAAATTCAAACTTGAAACTGGAACTGGGACAACATGCATGCTATTGCAAATGCTCCAGGCAAGGAAAAGATATTATATATAGAGGTATATAATGGTATATAGATAGATCCCACGAGCAAGGAGGATTTATCTAAACAAATCTGAACAGCAAAATCATCAAAATCATTCAAAATTCAATAAGTTCACATCAAGGCTATTCACCGCATAGTCAGAGCATCTTTTTTGTGGTTCTTCTCCCATGTGGCTCACGGGAATGGAACTGGTTCAGCTGCGAACTGTACTTCAACTCTCGCGACTAGCGACAGTCAGAGCAAAAAGCAGCGCGACAGCAGCACCAATGGCCGAATGGGCCTACTTCGGCCGCCTCCGGCCTACGGCGGCCAACGGCGGCCTACGGCGGCCTACATGTGCATTACATGTGCATTACATGTACATCATGCCGGACTCACGGCCCTTGTTCTTGACGATCTGCTCAGTCATCATGGACTTCCAACCATCCTTGTAGGTTTCAGCCACCTGCTCCTTCAAGTGGACGATGGCCTTGGCTGGGTCCAAGCCCTTCGGGCAGCAGTTGGTGCAGTTCATGATGCCATGGCAACGGTACAGCTTCATGGTGTCGTTGACCCATGCCAAACGCTCTTCCGTGAACTGATCCCGCGAGTCTGCAATCCACCGGTAAGCCTGCATCAGAACTGCTGGGCCCAGGTAATACTCTGGATTCCACCAATAGGACGGGCAAGAAGTCATGCAGCAAGCGCAAAGGATGCATTCGTACATTCCATCTAACTTGGCGCGGTCTTCACGGCTCTGGAAGTATTCCGTGTCACCCTTGGCCTTCACATCCTTGCGCTTCAACCAGGGCTCAATTGACTTGTACTGGTTGTAAAAGTTGGTGAGGTCAGGCACCAGATCCTTCACCACGTAGGTGTGAGGCAATGGCTGGATCTCGATTGGTTTGCTATTTTCTTCAATGTACAGCAGGCAAGCAAGGCCATTCCTGCACCAGATTGACATCACAATGGACGATGCTTCTCGTGTTTCATTCATACTCGAAGCCTCGAAAAGCCATTCGTAGGACAAGTGTACATTAAATCATTAAGGCTTAATAAGGATGATTGCTTCTTCCCGTCCTTTTGAATGTTCTTTCGGCAGCTTGACAGCTCGCACTTGCAAACAAGTTGCTTTCCATTGATGTTCATGGCACAGGAACCGCAAATGCCCTCACGGCAGGATCGTCGAAATGTCAGCGTGGTGTCCACCTCAGAATCATCGTGGAATGCAGGCAACCGCAACCTTCCTGAATGATGACCCTGCAGGTGCAACATGGTGCAACTCATAAAAAACATAAATCTATATAAATCTTCAAAACTCATCTAAACACCTGAATCTGCCAATCTCCAAGTACCCGAGTGAGTGGCTACGCTGATTTCCCTTCACAATCACCTATGACAGTTGCTTGCCAAAGTTTCACGGTGCCCAAGTTTTCTCTCATGTGGTGCTCGTGTCTCATCTTGAAATGACCAATTCATGCCAATCCCGAGCACCCCGAGCACCATCCCGTGTTTTGACTCAGTTGGATCGGAGTCGTGCCTCGTCCTTGATCTTGATGAGTGCGTCCAGGATCATGGGGCCACATGCTTTCAAATCGATGGTGTACTCCTGCAAGAATGGTTTTGCCTGCTGATCTGGATCATATCGGTAGATCCTGAGATTCATGAAAAAGCAGGATTGAAAAAAACAAGAGGGATGAGTAATTGCACCTACGTCACTCAATTGCCCAAGATAATCATGTGAGTTGATTTCTGACTTGATTTTGCACTTGAACTACTTGTGACCACCATGATGGAATAGTTGGTGTTTTGGGTTCGGCCTACTTGGGCCCTTTTTCAGTCGTGCAAATCTAAGTGAATGACTTGCTCTGGGTGGTGCTCGCACATGTTGCCTTTCAGTTGTGCTTTTCGGTTTACCTCTGTACATTTCGACCGATTTGCAAGTTTGCGCCATTTTCCTACATCGCTCGTGCTCTTCACGTCTTCATCAATGTTCCCGTTTCAACCGTTTCTTTACTCGATCTATACTCTGCAATCAACATATGTTATGTTTCTTGATAATTATATTTGCATATGCACATATATAAACATGTATACTGTATACTTGTATGTGTGTGTATCCATGCATGCATCTATCTATCTAATCTAATCTAATCTATCTATCTATCGCATCGCATCGCATCGCATCGCATCTCATCTCATCTCATCTCATCTCATCTATCTATCTATCTCCATCCATCTATCTCTATCTATATATCTATCTCTATCTATATTTCAATCGATCTATCTATCGATCTAATTATCTATATCTATCTAATCTAATCTAATCTCATCTCATCTCATCTCATCTCATCTCATCTATCTATCTTACATAAGTCAGGTAGGTAGGTAGGTAGGTAGGAAGGTGTATGTATGTATGTATGTAGGTATGTACGTACGTACGTAGGTGGGTAGGTGGGTAGGTGGGTAGGTATGTCTGTGTGTCTGTGTGTCTGTGTGTCTGTGTGTCTGTGTGTTTGTTTGTCTGTCTGTCTGTCTGTCTGTCTGTTTGTTTGTTTGTTTGTTTGTTTGTTTGTTTGTTTGTTTGTGTGTGTGTTTGTTTGTTTGTTTGGTTGGTTGGTTGGTTGGTTGGTTGTTTGTTTGGTTTGTTTGTTTGGTTTGTTTGGTTGGTTGGTTGGTTGGTTTGTTTGTTTTGTTTTGTTTGTTTGGTTTGTTTGGTTGGTTGGTTGGTTTGTTTGTTTTGTTTTGTTTTTTTGTTTGTTTGTTTGTTTTGTTTTGTTTGTTTGTTTGTTTTGTTTGTTTTGTTTGTTTTGTTTGTTTTGTTTGTTTTGTTTGTTTTGTTTGTTTGTTTGTTTGTTTGTTTGTTTGTTTGGTTGTTTGTTTGTTTGTTTGTTTGTTTTGGTTTGGTTTGGTTTTGGTTTGGTTTTGTTTTGTTTTGTGTTGTGTTGTTTTGTGTTGTGTTGTTTTGTTTTGTTTTGTTTTGTTTTGTTTGTTTTGTTTTGTTTGTTTTGTTTTGTTTTGTTTTGTTTTGTTTGTTTGTTTGTTTGTTTGTTTGTTTGTTTGTTTGTTTCATTTTTATTCGAGGGTCGCGAAGGCCTGCGGCTTGGCCATTGCCGCGAAGCCACGTGAAGCGAGGCTGCGTGGGGCAAGGCTGCGCAGAGCTGCGAGCGCCATGGAAGCTCGAGTGAAGCCGGGTGAAGCGAGGGCAGCGAAGGTCACCCGGAAGGCCCGGAAGCGCAGTTTCTACCAATTTGAGAAAAAGTCAAACGATCCGAAAGGATCAGAAACCATCAGAAACCAAGAGTACAAACCGTTGAAGCCTTTTGGCATGGCCACCTTTCAAACAGCAATCACTGATGAAATATATACGTAACTGCTGCAAGTTCCACGCATGCATTCCCCCTTCATGGCTCCAATTCTTGAGCTCAAGACTGGGCAGTTTGCTGAAGACATCAGCACCATACTGTAATAAAACCTTCACCTCAGCTGCTTAGCTCGTCCTCTGGACATTTCAAGCAACGTGCATGCCTTTCGGTACATTTTGTTGCCTGTCTCTTGCATCTTTCGTTTCGCTTCTCTATGTGCTGTCAAAATCTGTCAAATCTGTCAAGGTGCCACAGACGACCGGCCCAGTCGTGCAGCAACCATCAGAGGCGTAGCTCCACCCTCCATTACCTTGGCAATGGGCGCTAAATGATGCAAGTACGTGCAAGCAACATCAAGCAACATGTACGGTATCAATTCGATTACCAATACACAAGTTTTTGCCAAGTGAGATGAGTGGCTAGAGTCTGGAAATATCTGGAAATCGTGAGCAATCATGAGTCACGAGCATAGCTGCTTTCCATACCAGACGGAAATAGTCTTAAGTTTGATGGTTCTATCAACACAATGTAGGGTGAACAAAAGTTGACCTTCCAGTTTGCTAGGGCTATTGAGATGTTAGCACATCGAAGCGATTGGGGCAACTCTATCTATCTGTCTGTCTGGCTATATCTCTCTCTCTCTCTCTATCTATCTGTGTCTTATGGGTATCATACTTATACATTATATGTCATAATGTATATTCATATATATATGTGTGTGTTGTGTGTAATAAAGATGTGGTATTGTGTAGTCATATCATATCCTGTGTGCGGTCGTGTTTTCAGGGCTTCGCACCAAATCCACCGCAGCGCCATGTGCTAAGAGAACCTGGCCGAAGCAAAAATAGCTTCCTTTTGATTGGGAATTGAATCCTAAGAATCAGCCTTCTGCCTCGTGATCAAAGGCATGGGAGCTACCAATATAAAGTCCACTGACACTGACTCTTGACTAACTCAACTGGAACTTGCCTCCGCAACTTCAGCAGCAGTTGCCGGCTGAGGGGAACCTGACAGTTGACTGCAAACAGCCAATAATATCCAATAATTGCATTGCAATTCTGCAATCTGAAGAATATTAATGTCCAGTTGCACTTGCATGATCACTTACTTGGTGCTACGCTATATATACTATAAACCTTCTCCCTGACTTGTAAGTGTACTTGATGCCACTCTATGGAGACCGGGTTGGGTGGGGCAATGCAGTCAGTTGCTCCCGTCCTTAGAAATTGTAAAGGTGGGCCACCATGACATGCTGTAAGGATTCTGTAACGTTGAAAGTCAACCAGTCAGAAAAATTCAAATGACAGGAACATCAATAAGACGCGGAAAACTTCTATTCTAAACCATAAAATGGAAAGGCACCAAAATCAACACGGCACTGTGGCGAATCGGAAATCGGCTCTGGGATTTTGAAGAAAATACCGACAAGTGATTCTTGCATCCAAGCTAAGAGTTCCAGACCATCATTGATCATGCCCTTCCGGTGAAACCCCTTCATCTTCTCTTCCCAATAGATTCAATAGATTGCAATCACTGCAATCGCTATGTCAAGGCGGTACCATGGAAGCAAATGGTCGAACCTCACTAACTAAGACAGACGGCACCATCCCTGGCCTCCAGCACCAGCAGCCAAATGTAGCGCTGTGATATCGTGGCTGGCTGGGGCCTCAAATGAAAGCCTTGACTCAGTTGAATTACTTCACAATCTTCAAAGGAACGTCCAAAGCTTTCAGAACCCTTATCTGAACAAATCTTCAAAGGAATCTCCTGGTGCACGTCAAACAAAAGAAAATAAAAGATCGCAGCAACCAGGTTACATCCACCGATGCCCCCCTCTCCAGCAGCAGGCGGACAAGCGAGGCATGTCCAGCCTAGTTGTCGAAATGGCAATGCCGACAGGTGACCTATGATGCATTTTTCAGTACAAACTACAGTATACTACAGCTGCTACACAGTCATTTCCCGGCTGTGGTTCTCCTCACTGGGCTTTTGAAGCCTTTTGAAGCCTTTTGCAGCTTCCCGTTGAAAAGATAAGCTCAGCAACAGTCCTCAACTTGAGTTGCCAGCTTCAGCGGCCAAGTGCAAGGGAGGCACCTCGGCAAGAGCAACAAATGAGTCACCGCTACTTAACCATCCAGGAGCCCCGTGGAACCCGGTGGTGGTTCCAATGTTGTCCAAGTCCAGGTCATGAGTTTTCATGTGCTTTGCACTTCTCTTCCGTGAAGCTTTACAGCTGCTTTGAGTTTGACGTGTGGCTTGCATTGGCGTACATTGGTTTATACTGGCTTCCTGGGGACGTCATGAGGACGACTTGCGCTGCCTGTTGTCACATTTTGTGCCCTTTCGTCTGTGCTTGCTTGTTGTTCAGGTTGTGATCTTCAGCTGGTGAGCTAGGTCCAAGACCTGTCCAGGAGCTTCAGTCATAGGCCTGGGCCACATCTACCAGAGTCAATGACACTAGCAGCCAAGTCGGCCAAGTCCTTCCTGTGATTTGTTTGATCTCGGACGCGTTCAACAGATTTCAACAGTCTCATTTCAGCCCCGCGCTGAACTTCCAGCACGGCTTTGACATTGGACTCATCTCCGCTATGAACTGCTGAATGAAGAGGCATCCATCCCTGACAAGAGAAGGTTTGGAGTGACACGGTTTTTACATGGTTTTACTCATCAAATTGAACAGCAGTGTCTCTGAATATTTCCCGGGCGGGCCTCATCAGTACTTCTCAGCTGCGTGTGCTGCAACAAAAAGCGGACCATTTGGCCATTTCTTGGAACCATGCAGGCCAAATGAAGCGCTGTCCAATTGCCAGGCCTGGGACAGAAGGCGAGAAGGCTAGATGCGGGTAGATCTGCAGAAGGCTAGGACCGGCTAGGCAGGGAGGCTAGTCAGCTGGGAAGCTGGGAATCCGAAGCAGCCTTTGCGCAGCGCTTGGGCCGCATGTGCTGGGGGTCCCAACATGGTGGCATCCAAGTCAGCTCCGAAGCGAACCAGCAGCTTTACAATATCAAAATGCCCTGCCTCAACGGCTACCTTGGGAGATTAATGAAGCTGACTGCATCAGAAAGAGAAAAGATGGAAAGACAATCCTAGGAGCTTACTACCGTGGTCAAGCCTGACTCATACAGAGCATGAGTGCACACATCAACCTCCGAAACTAGACCTGACACAAAGGACTGGTGCCTCAAAAGCCATCCGTGATTCCCCTCTTATATATATATATATGTGTGTGTATGTGTATATATATATATATGTGTATATATATATAAACCGGGGGCTCCATCCATTGCGAGTTGCAATATGTTTTCCATATCTTGCAATCACATGCAATCACGAGTATCTTGGGGTGTTTTCCTATTCCAAAGTTCCTGTGGCACCAAGGCTTTGGCCATCAAAGGTGTCCGACCCCGCTTGCTCAGAATGTTTACTGAAGCGCCCAGTTCGATTAAAGCCCTGGGCTTCGAACGCAGCATATCGTCAGCAGAAACCGATGGAAATAGATTCAGAAATTGAATGATTCGAACACAATGGGCAGCCAGCCTTGCCACAGCCGGTTGCCCAGCCTGACAAGTGAGAGGAACTTGGTCAGAATCTCAAAGCGGTTGCCAGCTCATGCTGGCTGCAGGATACAATAGCCCCTAGAGAACAAGCGGTCTTGTCTTTTGCCACTTCCCATTCAGTGCATATTCCATGGAAGGATACATGCGGATATATACACGTACGGTGTCAGACTCGCCAGTCAAGCAAGCCCAACAAGTAGCAATGCCTGGGCGTAGCCAGGGCATACCCTGCAATCTTGCCTGTGCGACTCTCAGAAGACAACCTTTGATGAACTCGAGCGAACTCAAGATCAAGCTGGATCAAGATCTGCCAAGCCGAGCTCAAAAGAGGTTGGTCTTTTTCATGATGCGAAGGAACTCTTCTTCGTTCACTTCACCATCTCCATCACGATCAGCCTCGTCGATCATCTCCTGCAATTCCTCGTCTGTCATGCGCTCGCCCAATTCTTTGGCCACGCGCTTCAAGTTCTTGAAAGAGATCTTGCCGGTCTCATCATCATCAAAGAGGCGGAATGCCTTGAGGATTTCATCTTTTGGATCGCGATTCAGGATCTTGTGAGTCATCATCTTCAAGAACTCTTCATAACCGATGGTTCCGGAGCCGTCATCATCCACGTCCGAGATCATCTTCTGAATCTCCTTGCAGGTTAGACGAGGTAGTCCTTCTGATACAAGAATCATCCAGAATCATCCAAACTCCACGTAGATTCTAGATTCTAGCTCTAGGTTCTAATGATTCTAGATGTGGCATATCCCATCCCATCCCAGACTCAAAGCCTTCAAGCCTGCTGACCTTGACTTGAGCATATCGTGTGTCAACTCAATGTGTTGCATGCGCTTACAGTCTTCATGAATATAAATGCTCAGAACACATGTGGAACTTAGAAAGGCGGCGCTGACGGCGCCACATTGAGATCAACGTCCAGCACCGTGCACAGTCGGTCCATGTCAGTCCTCTTTCTTCGGCTCAAAGCCTAGAGCCCTCATGGCGACCTTGAGCTCCTTTGAATCGATTTCACCTGAACCATCCGTGTCGAAGAGGTCAAAGGCTTCCTTGATCTCCTGCTTCTGCTCCTGACCAGCGATCAAGCGGTCGGGCACAGCCATGCCCACAAGGACTCACAAAAAAAAACAAAGGATCTATAACTATACAGGTGCAGTCTTGCTGCACTTGCACCATCCCAGAAAAGAAGCTGGTGGACAACTAGCTGGATTGACGTAGCATCTTTCTTTGGCAGAAGTTCATACACGTCGAAAGCTTTCGATTTTCGTATGAGCTTCTTCCGAGGATCACTTCCCCTCGCGGGCAACAAGATCAACAAGGTCACTTCAGAACATGCTGATACTAATAGTTCTACGCATCTATGTTGAGACTTCCATGTATGAACATGGATATATGATATCTGCAAATGTGTATAAATACAACGATAATAATAATGATAATAATGATTATGATAATAATATATAATAATAATCATAATAATTATGATGACGATGATGATGATGATGATGATGATGATGATGATGGCGATGATGATGATGATGATGATGATGATCTTAATATGCATGCATGCATCCATACATACCATGCCATACCATGCCATGCCATACCATATCATACCATACCAGACCATACCATACCACACCATAAATTAAATTAAATTACATTACATTACATTCGTACACAAACACAAACGCATTGTACCTACCTCTGCACTTCCCTGGGTCCTCTGTCAGCTCCTTTTGCTTTTTTCCACCGGCGTTGAAGCGACGGAGGGCCATTGCGTGGGATAAGTGATAAGCAAAGGAAAGAGCTGAATGGTGCAGGAGTGAGGCGGTTGGCCAGAAACACCTGTTTGGGTAAGAAATGGGCGACGACACAGGAACGTTCCTCAAGATTGATAGCAAGAAATCATCTGAGGGATTTTCAGGCAAGACTCTCATATCAAGTTCCTTTCCCGGCATGTCAAGGATTGTCAGCGGATGCTGGGATGATCCCAGGATGTGCCTTGCAGGCCAGATGCAATGGCGTCCAACCCATGGCGGTGATAGCATCGATGGCCCTTTTGCCACCTCAGCCCAGTCAGGGGAAGATCTGAACAAGACTAGCTACACCTCACGTCACCTCCAAGGTGAAGCTCCTTGGGATTCTTCAGACCTCCTGGGACAAGACGATCAAATCCACTTTGGCCGTAACATTCCGTAACGTTGCTAAACCATTTCTCTAACGAGTTCTTTTGCCGAGCGGCCGAGTCTAGACTCGCTGGATTCCAGCAACAAATTGCAACCTCAGCAAGTCTTTGCGTACGCCCATTCAATATCATATGTTTGCCCATCCTTGGCAAGTCACCTTTCAGAAACGACTTGAAAGTGAAGTACAGCAAACAATTCACACTGCACTACCGTTCTTTCTTTGCTCATGAGTTTGAAGGCACTCTGGTTTCATCAGTATTTCCAATATATACATTATATATCCATATCTATATAGAGGGATGGTTGCCAAGTGGTCACTGACTTGAAATGAAGGTTGATACAGTAGCTGGAGGTTTGGATTGGTGTAAACCTTCTGCACAAGTTTGTTTTGCCTCAGCCCAGGTCATGTCATGTGCCCAGCACGTGCAGCTAATGCCAGTGGCGTAAAGCCACCACCTCGGGGTTGCACAAGGCACTCGGTAGCGCGAAACACAAGCATCATTGATCATCGTTGTAGCAGCGGTAGCATCTCATGGCGTTTCCCTTCATCTTATGTCAGCCGCTCTTTGCCTCGGACGCATCTCAGTATCTGTGCTGGCCCGTGCTGCCAGAAGGGCACGAAGGATTTCCTGGAAGCCCTCAGCACACTGTTTCCGTGAATAAAAGGGGGGCCGGGCGAGGCAATGAGTGACCATCCATCTACCCATACAGGAGCCAAGGGTAGTCTGGATTGGAAAACATGACATTCCTGCCGGACTCAGAATCAAAGGCCTCCACACCTACCCAAGATGGTAGAATCTACTAGAATTACTAGAACTCAATTCATGGTGAATTCAAATAATTCAAATTAATTCAAGATGTTTTGAAAATGGTCATGAAGTCACTGACGAATTCGACGCCGGTGGATTGGCCACTGGGGCCAGGACCAACTGTGCAGCAAAATGCAATGGCCGACAACCGCTTTCAGTCCCACTCGTGTCGACCATTGATTGGTCCTATCCGACTGGAAAGAAAACCTCCGGTGATTCATACTGATTTGAAAATGCCCCATACATCTTGAAAGCTTACCTGCGTAATGCATCTTTGAAGTCTCGAACATAGTCTCGAACATATGGTACAAGCCTAGCATCAAATACCCAGAATCTCCCAAGGGATGTTGAAACAATGCCCCAATGGCGACGTCTACCCGCAGTCCGGATCTGCATTCTTCCCAACCAATAGCAGCTGCGTCAGGTGCAAATGCCCTAGTTGGACCTGAACAACGAAAAGCGGGATGCATTTGGCACAATTTGCCAAAGAAGAAAATCACAAAAATGAAAAGAATACTGGGACATATTTTTCTAATTAAATGCGTCGATAAAATGGGTCGATGCCACGCTGCCATGCGAGTTACGACGCCATCAGAAATTAGGCAAGGACTGCATAGTGCAAAGGCGTCGCTCCAGAAGAAGCGATACAGCCTTGCAGTATCTTGCAGGGCTGTTCTACTATTAGTGTCCCAACTAGGCCACAATGAAGACATCGTACTTCAGACACTTCAGACTCAGCAAACAAATTCATACAAATGGACGGTGAATTCAACATAAATTAACACCGTTGAATTTTCTAGGCCATCTCCGTCCGCCACCTGCAGAGGCTCCACGAGAGAGCAAGACCTGAGCAGTTTCCTCATGACCTTGCTGCACCGCCACATGCAACGCGGTAGCCTGCGACGCAGCTCTCAAACTTCAAGTGAATGAAACCGAAACTGCACGTGAAAGACATCCAAAGCTTTCAGCGCCATGTGCAGGTTTACAGTTCAGGGGTTGAAGACCCCTTACCCATCCCAGACAGCAGAAAGCAACAATTCTTCTGGTCACATGAAAATAAATTCAAACAGTAGACGTGAGTAGACATAGTGACATAGTCCATCATGATGCCTTGCTCCTGGATCGCTACCACCAACAAATGAAGGTCCATGAAGATTCTGGGGCTACACCCCTCAGTCTGAAGTAAACACGAAGCTTTCTGTCGGCTTGGATGCCAGGACCCCATCGGCTGTTGTTGCATCAACTGCACTTCCGTGATTCAGCCTCAGATGATATCAAATAATCATAAATAATCTCAAATATGATGAAAATCCACCACAATGATACACAATGATACAAAATGCCGCAGTTGCTGAAAGCCCAAGGCCTAGGCCTTGAGGCCCTGAGACCCTGACAGCAGCTCGGTTATGCTGGCAGAGCGACGGCGTGCTGCTTCATGGAGCGGAGCCTCTTCATCGGGAGATTTAAAAACAATGGAAAATCTCTTCAAGCGTCTTCCTATGCTGTCATCTGCTAATGTTCTTCTAGTAAGGACTTATGACTTATGATAAAGCTCAAGATCTCTGTGCAGAACTCTGCGTGACCACCATGACTGAGGCCCCTACCCAAGTTTGAGCCGGTACAGAGGGTGAAGCACGGGCTGTGAGAAGCAAATGCACAGCTTCTTTCCCTGACCTAGCCACGTCCAGAGCTGAAATTACTGTGCTGCAACGGGTGATGGGAGAAGTGACACCCAAAGAAATATTTCAACCGAATTGAGCACACTTGAACCAACTTTCCCTGCATTTGTACTTGGTCAGCCGTCAAGCCACTGCACAGCCGCGTGAAGTGGAGACCAGTCTTTGCCAGTCAGCATGGCACGAGCTTTCATGAGCTCCTGTCAGGCAAAAGGAAGACCATGGATCACGTATGGTCACGTACATCAAGAATGGGGTAGGCATGGCTAAGCTGCCACGTGACCATTTCGAGCGTAGGTCTTGCACAATGCACCGTGAAGCTGCTAACATTTCATTACACCGGCATAGACCCCAGATAGAAACGGCTTCGGAGAAACCAAGGGTTGCTGCACTGTTCGCCAGAAGTACCGTTTAAAGAAAAAAAAACTTAGACTTGACGGCTGCGTAAAATAGTGTGAGGCCCACATCGTCACTTCAGTGAAATGAGCAAAGCCTCTTAGCCTTGTGCCCTCAACGCACTGCACCACAGCTTGATAGCGGGTTTTTGAGCCCATCCTCGAGCCCATCCTCCATACAATCCAAATGTCCACCTTTGGAAGCCAAAAATAGGGGAGTGCCTCCTTTCTTGACATTGGAGGCCTGCAAGCACAAACTTGAACCACCAAATGAGCCGATGGCATTTTCCAGTTGACCGCGTTACTTGTGTCTGATCAGAACAGATTGGGAGAGTGAAATCATTGGATCATGCTTGTATAATAAAGTGTGGTGTGAAATGCCGGAAAGGGGTTGCCCAGCCACTCGAAGGAATGTCAAGAAGTTGTTGAAGGGAATCAAATCAAACGACATCGCGCCTCTACGTCTGCTCTGTATTGAAGCAAGAGCTTGACCTGACGTTCTTTCTGGCACCGGCACCACTAGAAGCACAGGCACCGCGCACGAAATGTGGCCTGGAGTGGACTGGATCCAGCCAGTCTTCTCAGTGTCTGACGAGTTCCAGCCTACCGGACTTTGCAGCCTAATCCAGCGGCGTTGCCAAATTTCACTGTGACCCAGCAACAATATGCAATTGCTTCAGAAAGTAACCTGTCCAAACATCATCAAACATCCTCATACGTCATGCCATACATCATGTCATACTCATACATTGTGCATCATTGTGTACCGTTCTGCACATGTTGCAGCGCACCATCCGGAGAGGACTTCTGTTGGGATCTGGATGAGCTCCGGCGCCCAGAAGCCGCCGGGCCACATTGACATGACCAGGCCGACTCGCCTTGGCAAAGATCGCTGCGAGATCATTGGTCCAAAAGTTTAAAAGTTCAAAATGTCAATTAGTGCTATCACCATCACCAGGTCATACCGCGTTTTTTGCATTTTTTCCCAAGCAAACAACTTCAGAAAAACAGTCTTGCGGACATTGCCTTAAACCAGAAGAAAACAAAATTCACCAAGCAGCTTCAATATATAGCCATCACACCAAACGCCAAATTTACTTGCTGGCCATCCCACCAACCTATTTTTATGCCTAGACCCTGCATGTATGCATAATCATCGAAGGAAGTTTAGAAGTCAAACTTCCGACAATATGGACAGATGAAAAGCAGAGATGGGCAGAGGCAGAGAGAAGAGAAGAGCAGAAGAGAGAAGATCAGAGAAGAGAAAGAGTCAAAGTAAGAAGATCCAGGTACGCGAAAAGGTAGGAAAGTCGCGAAGCACTGTGTTTTTCCAATGGTTTGTGGCTCCGGGGGGTCATTTGTAAGCTCGCTAAAGCGGCGGGTGCGGAGCCATCTGGCCAGATGAGAGATGAAAAAGTGCACGCCGTTGTGGTGCGAAGCACATTTCGAAGTCAAAATGTACAAAACACACCAGGGTCGGACCACTTTTGCAAGTTGCGATGTCGAAATAGTGCACGCCATTGTGGCGCGAAGCACATTTCGAAGTCGTGGTTTCCAAGCTTCCAAATACATGGGAAACATCTGGTGCTGTCTGCTTTAAACTCAATACTCTGCCTACCTCTCTCTTCCTGCTTACCTGCAATGGATCGTACTGGCTACTTTTCGCTGTGAAGGCTTTTCTGATTACTTTTCCTAAGTTTCGGGCCAGCACCAAGGCAGTCGCCCCATCCTCCTTGGAATTTGGAGATCCAAGCACAAAGTGCGAATAGACATAGGAGCTGTTGGAACCCAGACTGATCGGCATTTTGGGCACGACGATGTTGCACTTTCCAAGATTGACTCAAATAGAATTCAAACCCATCAACATCAAAGTACCCTAAAGTCCCCTGCCCCTGGGAAGCTGCACCTGTCCTGCTCTGAATTCACCTCTGCCTTGTTCTTCAGCAACAGGTCCACTGCTGCATCGCGTCCAGAAGCTGCTGCCGCACGGAGCCCAGCGTTCAGAGAGGCCTAGCTGCCGTGTCATGAGCTTCAGAGTGTAATTCATGATATGCGCGTATGTGCACACATTTATCCGGGAGATATATGAGTGGACGGGTAGAGATAGAGATAGAGAACAAAGATTAAAGATGGATGGGTGGATGGATGGATCGGTCGATCCACAGACCCACAGACAGACAGACAGACAGACAGACAGACAGCCAGGCAGGCAGGCAGGCAGGCAGACAGACAGACAGCCAGGCAGGCAGGCAGGCAGGCAGACAGACAGACAGACGTGACAAATAGAGATACTTTTTTAGGCGTGCCATAAATGATACCCGTCTGTTGGAATTCACGTGCATCTGAATATCATGAAAATCGAAGTCATCAGAAAGAGCTGCAGGAGGCAATCAGCTGTCATATGAAATGGATTGAAATGGCATGTTTCACAGCACATCATATCACTGAGACTTTCTCGGATTTCCCAGCTGCCTGATCAGGAGGTTCCAAGTTTCCGGTCTGCAGTAAGAGTGGCAGCAGAAGCAGGGAGAGCGTATTCAACTCCTCAAGTGGCCTCAGTGAAACGCGGTGTCGAAAGCACAATGCTAGACGTGCCACAATGTCTGGAAAGATGTTCAGGCGAGTGTTGGCTCCAACAATCTCCGCGGGCACATTTCTCCTCCCAAGTTGGTTCTCAAAGCCCCCTACACTCCGCGAAGTGCTGCTGCTGCGGTCGACCGATTCCCATTCAGGATTGCGTGATCCTTGGTCTGCCAAGTTTCTCTGGTTTGCTGTTTCGCCCAAGTTTTCCCACAACATTTAACCTTGGGCCATGACCACAAGTAGCAATCCAGTTTCGTCACGGATTAGTTGCCTTGGCCCTGGCACATACAATGCATTCGGCTTTTTACACAGAGCACAACATCAAGCAGACCTGTATGTGGACCCAAGGCTATCAGAGCCGCTGCTGCGGCATGATCACTCTGGCATGCCTGCAACAGCACCGCAGAAAAGCAAATTGTGGCACCATCAAGATCCATAAAGGACCAAGACATACTTTGTGACATGCTGCATGTGACAAGCTGCATGTGACATGCCATGAAAATAGACTACTCAGCGACTTTTCAAACAGTTTTGACTGTGTAGAAATGCAAGCGCCGCAACGAACCTTGTGGAGGAGGGTTTCACCAGCGGCCATTCTATGTGAAGATTCAGCTTCAAAACGCATCACTGTCTCCTCTGGTTTTTGCCTTCGCAGAGAAATGCGCCCGAAATCCAGTCCGCGCGATAACTCGTCATGGAAAGCGCTTTGGCAACAGAGCAGCAAGCGTAAGAATGAGTTATGTTGCGTTTCTTGCCTTGCAAGACTAGTTTCTGTGCACGAAAAAAATGTGTCTTTTCTAGCCCTATTGTGTCATGGCGTGGTGTGTTTGTGTTGGTTTTACGTTGTTCTTGCATTGTGCTTTGTCTTAAGCTTTGTGTTGAAATCTGTCCTCTGTTCCGCCCAGTGGTGAGTTCCAAAACCCGAGTATGAGATTCTCCCAGCCCCCGCCTTTTCTTCAGAGGCTGCTCAGCGAGAAACTCGTTTGCGGTCACTTTTTGCTGCCCTTGTTCACGCAACTGGTCCTGTCATTGAAGTCCAAGAGCAACTAAACCAATTCTCATGTTCTATGTGGGTAGCTTGACACTGACAAACACCAATTCATTTCAACCAGAGTAAAGGCAACCACCATACTTGAGGCCAAGGGGTAAGCGACGAAAGCTGGCTGGGAGGGCAAAAGGACAAGGAGGAAGGTGAGTGAATGAGCGGAATGTGAGGAATTGGGAGATACAAAGTTGAGAGTAAGTCTGATTGATGCTGCTGATGTTGATGCTGCTGATGTTGATGCTGCTGGTGCTGATGATGCTGACGGCAACGATGACGACCATGTCCCCCGGCAAAACTGCCTGTGAAGAAGACAGGCGGGAGGGGGGAGGGGATGTAGTTTACTGTGAAGTTTCATGTAATTGGCAGCCCCAGCCCCTGCCAATACCTTGCTAGCGCAGGAAGGACTTCAGCTAGCAGAAGCTAGATTTCATGAACTGCGAAGAATTACCGCCTTTATTCCTCCTTTGCTACCTCTTGCTCAGGGTTCCGAAACTCACTACCCCAAGATCTGCAATCTGGATTCCGACTCCTCCTGTCTTTGAGTATTTTTCTGCAAGCATTGCTCGCAATCTGCGGCTTCTTCCGGTTCTGCTACGGCTGCTTGTACCGTGTCCGCCTTGACCTTCAGTGACAGGAATGACGTAGGTGAATGGAATTTCCAGGGTCACACTGAAACCGACAGTCGCAATATGTCAAAATTTCTTCGACTGCGGGAAACATCTCCAGAGCAAACAGTGACAAACTTGCAATACATCAGAGTCCTCCACCTCGGCTGGAGCAGTGTGTGTTTCACTGCACTGGTAAGGCTCATCGACGGCCAAATGCACCGGAGGGTCTTGTGTTTTTTTCTCCTCCCAGGTTGTTCAAGAAAGTGTTTGGCAAACATCCCAACTTCAAGCTAGAAGTTACAGTTGCAAACGTCCCGAATGATTCTATGAACGCACCTGCATGTGCAATGGATGAGATTGTCAAATCAAATGACACCCATGCTGGCACTTCACTGTTTCCAATGTCCAACTTGATGCTGCAAATTGGTTCTGTCACGACAATGGTTCTGCCATAAAACCAGGGCACCACCTTTGACACCAAACGTATTGAGAGCTTGTCTTGATCCACCCAAACTTTCTGGAAACATACGCTAAAACCACTGCCCTTCATAATATGCAAACTAACTGACTAACACAGAATGTCTGGGATTGCCAACTACCTGGCAAAGTTGTGCGGAAAACTATCTTGAAACTACACTTCGGTCCCTGGCGCTCACACAGCCACAATGGAATTCATGAAACGAAAAAATACCCCGACAAGAGACCCCAAAGAGTGTAGGTGGCAGGAAATTAATGTACTAGAGACCAGCAACAGAAGATACCGAACAGGAACAAATGAGGTTAGACATTATCACAATTGCAGCAGCAGGACCTTCCAGGTAGATCTACACTCTACACAAAGGAGCTCACAAGATCTTCATACAAGAACTTCCTATAGGCATCCCAGACGAACTTTCATACAAGCACCAACGCAGAGGATCATCAAGATCTTAATGCAAGGACCTCTCGAGAAGGATTTCAACAGGATACAAGATCTCCACAAGATCTTCTCAAGGACCTGCACCAGATCATGTACGGACACCAAAAGGATTTAAGCAGGACATTTTCAAGAGTTTCTCACAAGGACCTGTACAAGATCATGCAAAGGCCTCTGGCAGCATTTCACTAGCTTCGCACAAGGATTTGTAAAAAGGGCCTTGGAGCAAGAGAATCTCACAAGATCGTCATAAAAGGGCCTGCTGCTGCTGTGGCGGGATCCCACCAGATCTTGATACAAGAACCTCCCAAGAGCCTACCACAAGAGCTTTCATACAAGCACCTCTAAGACATGGTATCTGCAAGCTCCTCACGCAAGGGCCCCTCAGAAAGGATCTCACCAGGATCTCCACAAGATCTTCCGTTAAGGACCTGTACAGGATCATGCAAGGACCTCTTAGAAAGGAATTTAGAAGGATCTCCTCAAAAGCTCGTTCACGCAAGAATTTAGAATGAACATAGACATCTCACAAGAGCAATTTTACGCAAGAATTTACAGGAAAAATGCCGTGCCGCAAGATCTGGAAAAAGTCGCGGCGCAGACTTCGCGCAAGCCTGCGCAACCGATATGCACATGGACGCCCCGGAAAAGTCATTTTATGTGAGGATTTACAGGCAAAAATGGCGCGCCCCAAGATCGCGACGCACAGTTTGTGCAAGCCTGCGTAGTCAAAACGCACATGGACATGTCACAAGAATCATTTTACGCGAGAATTTACAGGAAAAATGCCGCACCCCAAGATTGCGACGCACAGTTTGTGCGAGCCTGCGCAATCGAAACGCACATCGACATGTCACAAGAGCCATTTCGTGCGAGAATTTCAAAGAAAATTTCCGCCCCCCAAGGTTGCGATGCACAAGATTGTGCGGGCCTGCGGCCTGCGCTGTCGAAACGCACGTGGACATGTCACAGGGGCAATTTTATGCGAGAATTTACAGGAAAAGTGCCGCGCCCCAAGATCGCGACGCACAGTATGTGCGAGCGTGCTCAATCGAACTGCAGATGGGCATCTTTAAAGAGCCATTCTATGCGAGAATTTACCGGAAACATGCCGCCCCAGAAGTTAGGCGCAGGTTTTGTGCGAGAGGGGCATCTCGCAAGAGCCATTCTATGCGAGAACTTACAGGAATGCCGCACCCTAGAAGCCATTCTATGCAAGAATTTATTATAGGAAAACGCTGCGCCCCAGAAGTGCGCAGTCGACATGCACATGGGCATCTCAGGAAAGCTATTTTATGCGAGAATTTACAGGAAAAAAACTGGGGAGGTGGAGCACCCGGCCTTAACTTCTACCGCAAGAACCCTTCAGTGTGGACACACTGCTTGGGGAAAAAAGCTTGTGAATCTGTGCGCTTGCCCTTGTTAGACGTTTTACGCAGCTCTCAGCCACCTTTTTTGTCGAGGTCTACAAAGTATTGCGCCTGCCACGAAAAATGAGCCCGATGCATTCGAAGTGTCGCGCCTGCCACACGGAATCTTCGTTGCGTCCCAAATCAAATTCGACCGCGTCACAAATCGAGATTTTCGACCCTTGCAAAACGTCATCCATTCACCAAAAACTGCGCCCGCTGCGAAAAATTGCATCCAAAAGCACCTCTGATTGTGACTCACGCCTGCCAACGTTTTAGCAACGTCCGCAAAGGGCCACGCCTGCCACACGGATGAAAAAGTGCACAATGTCCTGCACCTGTCAACGCAAAACGACGTTTTAGACCTCAACATGTCCCGGATGTTCCATGCCTGGCACACGAAATGCACATAGGCTCAAAAAACGAGCATGGTGCGCTAGTAAAACGGTACCTTCGGAAGAGGGATCTCCGCGACACCCGGTTCCTGCGAGCTTCCGCAATCGAAATACACATGGACATCTTACAAGGGAACTTTGATGCTGTAAGGGTTACCAAATTTGCCGTACACGGATGACACCACCTCGACTGAAAACCGCGCCTTAAGACCTAAAGTAAGAACCCCTCAGTCTGGCCACACTGTCTGAGGAAAAAATCAAATCAAATAATTATACTTTCTTCGAGTGGCCCACACCCTGAAACAGTATTCTGATGTAGTTTCTGACATACCATCCAGAAGTACTTATTGCATATTTATTTTGACTTTATATCCGACATTCTTTCTAGCATATGCTTTGGCATTCTATCTGGCATTCTACTTGGCATGTATTCTGACGTTTTTTGTGGCATCCTATCTGGCATCCATTCTGAAATTCTATCTGGCATCTTTTCAGACCTTCTTTCTGGCATTTTCTATGGCGTCTGGCTGACATCCGGCAATGCCCACTGAGACATCTGGAGCTTGCGGTTGAGGTCAGGCAGCGCCTAGTGAGATCCGGAGCTCGCGGTTAAGGTCCGGCGGTGTCCACTGAGCTTCCTGGAGCTCGCAGTTGAGGTCGGCCACCTTGCACTGAGATCTGGAGCTCTCGGTTGAGGTCCACCAGTGGTCCAGCAGTGCCAACTAAGCTCTGGAGCTCACAGTTGAGCTTCTGCAGTGCCCACTGAGATTTGGCGCTCGCAGACTGAGATCTGGAGAAAGAGGAGAAGGACGAGGAGGAGAAAGCAACTCTGAGAAAATCTAAGGAGACCCTCACCTGGCAGGTGAGGAAAAATGAAAACGCTAGCAACAACTTCACCAAATATCAAATAACTGCAGCACTGCATCCATCCATTTCCACCCCTTCCCACCTTCCTACATTCCTACATTCCTCCACCTACCTCTTATTAGCGTTACAAGACTTCACTACTAGTACCAGAAAGTCCCAACATCTGCAATCTGGATTCCGACTCCTCCTGTCTTTGCGTCTCTTTCTGCAAGCATTGCTCGCAATCTGCAGCTTCTTCCGGTTCTGCTACAGCTGCTTGTACCGTGTCCGCCTTGACCTTCAGTGACAGGAATGACGTAGGTGAATTGAATTTCCAGGGTCACACTGAAACCCACAGTCCCAATATGTCACAATATCTTCGACTGCAGGAAACACTAGCGAACAACCTGCAGAGCAAACAGTGACAAACTTGAAATACATCAGTCCTCCACCTCGGCTGGAG
>Ga0126342_10002457_pt1 | contig 28940 bp, 24 predicted proteins | sample Cyp1metagenome_FD_92528 | JGI IMG/M metagenome (GOLD analysis project Ga0126342, IMG submission 92528) | Coral microbial communities from Lord Howe Island, Old Settlement Bay, Australia - Cyphastrea 1 metagenome | ecosystem: Host-associated > Invertebrates > Cnidaria > Coral ... | reverse complement strand
TGCCATAAGATATGCCAGATAGAGTGCCAGGAGATATGCCAGATAGAATGTTAGAAGATATGCCAGATAGAATGCCAGAAGATATGCCAGATAAAGTGCCAGAATGTTTGCCAGATAGAATGCTAGAAGATTTGAGCAGATAATATGCCAGGAGATATGCCAGATAGAATGCCAGAAGATATGTCAGATAGAATGCCAGAAGATTTGCCAGCAACAGAATGTATAAATGTCACGGTGGGGATCACACGAATTAAAGTAATTGTTGGCTTCTTGTTCTTTTGGCATTTGTCATTTGTGGCTTCTTGGCAGTCCACTATCGTGCCGACAACGAGTAAAACATCAATGAGAACTGATAAAACTAAATGATATAATAGTAACATGAAAGCGTGGTATTTTTTGAAAGAAATACAAGATCCAATCCAACAATGATATGAATTGTAGGAAAAAGTGATAACGTCCAATGAAATTATGTACAACCAATACACCCAACATCTACCTAGCTATATAAGCTATCTAATCTAACTGTCTATCTACCTATCCATCCATCTATCTATCCATCTATCTATCGACCTATCTACCTACCAATCGATCTATGTATCGTTCTATCTATCTTATTGTTTGTATCTATCTATCTAATCTATCTATCTCATCTATCTATCTAATCTATATATATATATATATATATATCTAATCCATCTACTCTATTTATATACTCTACTTATCTACTCTATCTAATCTATCTATCTAGTCTATCTAAGCTATCTAATCTATCTGAACTAATCTAACCCAACCTAATCTAATCTATCGATCTGGCTATCTATCTAAATCTAATCTAATCTGGAATCTGGTCTAATCGAATCTCATCTAATCTAATCTAATCTATCGATCTATTTGTCTAGCTGTCTATATGTCTATATGTCGATCGATCGATCTATCGATCAATCAATCTATCAATCTATCAATCTATCAATCAATCTATCAATCTATCAATCTATCAATCAATCAATCTATCTATCTATCTATCTATCGATCTATCTATCTATCTATCTCTCGATCTATCGATCGATCGATCTATCTATCTATCTAATCTAAACCTTGTATCCCTACATGTGCCTTAGCCCAACCCTCAACAAACTAACTAAACCACCGAAACCAACCCGAAATAAACCTTAAACCAACTCTAAATAATCCCTAAACCAACCCTAAATAAATCCTAAACCAACCCTAAATAAATCCTAAACCAACCCTAAATAAACCCTAAACCAACCCTAAATAAACCCTTAAAAATATCCTAAGCCAACACTATGTTAACATCCAATGACACTCTTTTGACCCAACACGGTTGTGCTTCAACCTATATTCTATGTGGTCACCAAGTGCATCTTATGCATGTAAAAATCGATGGAAACTGTGGACAAATCAATTGAAACTATAGAAAAAAACATGAACACTATGGAACAATCGATGAACACCATGGAAAAATCAATGAAAACCATGGACAAATCGGGTAAAACCATGAAACATCGAGTAAAACAATGGAACAATCAATGAACACCATGGAAAAATTGATGGAAACCGTGGACAAATCGATGAACAGTGCAAATTATAAATTTCAGTTCCAAATTTCAACATGTTTGCTTCAAAATGTAGCAAATAGCGAGGAAATGTGTCCCAGATTGAAAAAAAAAACCTGCACCCATAAGGACATCCTGCAGATCCCTGCAAGCAGCTACATCTTCTCGAAAGCCATCAATATCGAGGTTCCAAGCATTCGCAACGTCTTGGGCTTTCCATTGAAGATCAGGACCCCTCAGAATGAGAAGGTCTGTATGATGGGTTTCAGTGCTATGGACTACTACACGGAACTGAATGGCGATGTGTGGATCTTCGGCACGCCTTTGTTCTATGAGTACACCGTCCACTATGACCGTGGCGAAGGGAAAGCGGAGGAGATTAAGATGGGTTTCTCCAGTAAGAAGGAGAGCCAGTGCGGCCAGTGCCAGGGCGAAAAGATTGTGCGATCCTCCTTGCTGGATGAGAAGGTGAATACGAACACTCACGTGGGATTGGAGGCCTTGAACCATCTCTCAAAGCAGCCGATCATCCGCAAATTGCCCCCCGGCATGAAGCACGTCTGAGGGCAGGTAGGTGCCTTAGAGAACCCTCGCTCCTCAGCGATACCTCCAGCTGGGAAAGCAGAAAACCAGCTGGTGGTTTAGCGCTGACCAAAGGAGCACTGAACACCTTCTTGGGTTCCCTGACCGCACTTGGCGGGTGTGAGACCTGTCCATTTTCATCGTTTTTCTTAGTGTCGAACTGCGACCTAAGCCTGAAAAAAAAGAGCGATTAGGAGAGAGCAAAGGAGCCATGGGCATCCACATGTCCCATCCCAGAACTGGAAGCCAAAAAGTTTTGATCAAAGTTTCCCAACAACACGATTACACGATAGTGATTTCCATTAGTGATTTGATAATAGGGGGCCCCCAAATCTAGTGATTCATCATGCCCAACAACCTGCAAATCCATGCAAATCCCCCCAGCTGATCCCACGCTCGGCGTGTCACGGCGGAATGTTCCGAGGCTGTCGTTACTGGTCCTCGACCCATGGAGGTCGCTGGCTACCGGCCTGTGTCACCAAGGTGCACAGTGATGGCACGTGTGGACACTCAGAGGGCGGAACATCATGTGGTTTTTGGTGATAAAACAAGCTGGGACAAACAGTTCGTGCGGTTCCAACCTGGGAGAACTTGGGATATGTTGTGTATTTGCTTGTTCTTTATTCTGATTTGTTAGAAGGCTTGTATGTGGGAATTTGGTAGAATTGGCGTGTGATAGCATATGTATGGTGCAGTGGTGTAAGTGTGTGTACAAGCAAGAGGATGTAAACAGAAGTCAGGTTTTGGCTGGAATTTGGATGAGTGGCACGCTTGGTAAGCAGAACCATCGTTAACGTTGCAGTTCTTTCAACTCACAAGTGGCTTGTGGCCATGGCCACACAGCATTCTTCAATCCTCACTAGAATTGTGCCCTAGTGGTACATTACACACACATACACACACGCACATATATTTTATATATGTATATATGTATATATCATATATTTATTTATATATATATCATATTTATATATATATATTTATTTATATATATGCATATACATAATACATACATATGTCTATTAAGTATCTGTCTACCTACCCATATATCCATCAGTATAGTTCTCAAGCTATCCATCCTCCAATTGTTCAGGCAGCGTTTCAGCCTTTTTTGTTGCGTTCCCAACTGGTCGTTTTCAGTTCCCCGGGGTGATCTCAGGGTGGATCTGGACATCAAACAGCACGCCTCCATCGAGAACATCTCCCCATCACCGGAGGTCGCTGAGGCGGAGGCGACGATGCCACGTGGTGATGGAGGAATCAACGGGGAAACCTCGGTGAAACCTTGCTGATACCTGCCGACCTGCCGGCATTGGCATAGGGCATTGGCATAGTTTGGTAACCAATGCCATGTTTGTTACCATGTAGATTTATTGAACATGATTCATCTGGCCAGCTCACTTTTGTTGGTTTGGCGGTAGGGTATCCAAGATTCGTGGTGGAGTGGGCCAAGCCTTGAGAAGCTTGATGGAGTAAATGTTCATGTCGAGCATATAATCTATGCCAAAAAGCAGGTTTGTTACAAGCGGAGGTGCGGAACAGTTGAGAAACAAGGAACATTTGTTGTTTTTGCAGATGGCTGATTTTGTCATGAGCGAACATGTCTGACAGATTCTGACAGCGTATGATATTTTGAACATTTTTATGAGTTGGACACTTGCCATAACTCTGGTTGTTAAGTCCCACTTCTGATAGCTAAAGCACATTAAAGCGATCAACCACGAACGTGATTCTTGAGAGGGATTTGTGTGATTGGACATAAATTCGCAGGTTTCAGCCATCATTAATATTTAGATGATTCGGAAATGGCCACTTGATCAGGATAATCCGAATCCTTGTTGAATATTGACATGTCTTGCATGACCTACGTATGGGCCACAAGAATGAACATACCCAATACTACACCAGGTTTTCGAGGTGTTCGATCAGGACATATTCAATATTAATGCGATGGGGATGTTCACAATTTGACTTATTATATTACAATTTTCTCACAATTGAGGCATTTGTATTGAAAGAACTTACCTTTGAATCGAAGCTTTATTAAAGTTACCATCATATACCTAGTAAGTAATGAATAATAGTAATAGTATCATATATACCAACAGAATGAAGAATAGTAATAGTATCATATACCTATAGCCTTACTAGTTCTTTCTTGGGTTAATATAGTTAATATGTCAATGGCCATTTCAGGGACCTAAATTAGAGGTACCCTATATAAGGCCTATGTAAGGGAATATCCCCACAAAATATGGCCTTATATGGTACAGTACCTCCGTTTTAGGATCCTGGAATTCCCATTGAATATGAATGTCTGACTCATCCCTTTTTTCATTTTGGCCACAGGCGTGGCCCCCGGGGACCAGCGTCAGCTACAACAGCAGCACCGCCAAGCGTTGGATCCCGGCGTTGGTGCAGTCGTTGCTGGGCGAAGAATTTGGCGAAATTTCTGGGATAAAATGGGGATATGGGGGTTTCCTCAAATATGGGTACCCCTAAGTCATCCATTTTCATGGGATTTTCCATTATAAATTATCCATTTGGGGATATTCACCATTTTAGGACACCCTAACATAATGGGTATGTCATGGGTACACACCCTCTGGTAAACCAACAGTTTGCTATGGAAAATAACAATGTTTGATATCCATGTTTAATGGGTAAATCAAATATTTCTATGGCCATGTTCAATAGTTATGTTAAATTACTAGAGGGTAATAGGCATATCATGGGGATATCATGGGGATATATCATGGGGAATGTCATTGACAATAATGGGATGCAATGGAGACATACGGAAATAGAATAATTGGTTGGTGGTTTGGAACATGTTTTATTTTCCATAATATATGGGATAATCCTTCCCATTGGCCAATATGTTCCAAGATGGTTAAAACCACCAACCAGGATACAATGGATGTGGTTTGACCAACAGTTGTTTGGCAAGTTTTGATTTATGGGATCATCCTTCCAAAGCTGAACCCCCCCAAGAATGTTTGGGCCTAGTGAGGGCACATTTGAAGCACCACCAGCCAGTTGGAGCTTGAGCATGGGATACAGATTGGATACCGAATGGACGTGGAACCATGTATTTATACATGTAACATAGGAATCAGAAATGAACCGGCATCCCATTTGTTTGTAGTATTGTGTGTTTATGTGTATATAAATTTATATATGCATGTATCACCGCAGAATGGCATGCAAATGGATCGGGCACCATATGTCACCACCACTTTAAGATAGACGTAAAACTCCAACACACTAGAGGGCGGGTGATTTATGGGTAGTTTTCACTTTTGGGAGTCCAACATAATGTGGTGAAAAACGCATGCAAGTTTTCAATGGGATGTTCCTATGTGATGATTTTAATGCCTTGAATGATATATGTGGACTGATCTTTGATGGCTGATTCCCGGGCAATTTTGTGTTCTGGCTATTTCGCTAAGGCCTGTCAAACCTGATTCCCATCACATTGATGATCTCCAGGATTGATGACAAAACCCAGGCATACAGCTAGACCCGTAGCCATGTCAGTCATTTGAAATGTGTAGACGCAGGGATGTTCATCGAAAACTCTAATGTCCTAGGCAAACAGACTTGTCAATGCTTGGGTGATGATTAATTTTTCGGCTATGTTGATCAAGGTTGTTCCATGCGCCACTCAAAAAATGTACGAGGAATCTAAGGTTACTGTCAGCTTAACCATGACCAAAAAATAAAAATCGAAGGCACTGTTTCAAATAAACATGGTCATGCCTCTTCCACGTGTGGATGGTTTAGATCGATGAAGAACAGTGTTAGGTTACTTGGATCGTAAGGTACTAGGCTTTAATAAGGCACCAATTCGGATTTTTTGATTCAAGACATCCAGCTGAGCGGGGCATGCAGCAGCAATCCTTGGATATGGGCACCTTTTGGATGTTTTGGATATCAACCATCAATAGATCATGCGGCAACCAGATCATCAACAGCATAGCAGCAGAGTCTATCAAATCTATCAACATTTACCCATCCATCCCCAAAAAACGATCCCAATGTGGGCAAACAAACTAGAATTAGATGGTGCTGTGGTCAATCACGCAGGACGCTCAACCCCCTTGTTGCAGGTTGAAACCACCAACCAGTTGACCCTCCGGTAGCCAGACAAGGCTTGCTGGAACCCCCCTCTTTAGATCCATATAGTTCAAGTGTGTCCCATTAAGACCACTATTTTAGAGGTTTCCTAGTTTCCTAATGTAGGGACACCCCCAAATCATCTATTTTCATGGGATTTTCCATTATAAACCATCCATTTGGGCTAGCTCCATTTATGGAAACCTCCATTTCGTTCGGGGATTTCCATGGATTTCCCAGCTGTTCAGTCGTTCAGTGGCCAAGGTTCAACTCGATGAGCAGCACCAATCCTGCCGCTGCTGCAAGGGAGTTTTGCTTTGCCAAGGAATTTGAGATGTTAGAGATGTTCAGATGCACTTCAAAGACATGTTAATACGTTTTACAAGACGTATGTGTTGAATGTGTTTTTTTGTTTTAGAGCATATAAAGCAGAGGGCATCCGGCAATTCGCAGCCAAAAGTCATCTCAATGATTCCCGTTGTTTCAATAAAGTACATCCCATCCCACCCCTTTCATTATAAGACTCACCATTGTGGCAGCAGTCTTCCCTCAATAAGTTAAATCACTTTCTTTGGGTTGCTTAACGCATACCCATGTTGCGTCATGTCAAGCATTTCATATTTAACAGTCAGATATTTCTTTGTATACATGTTTGGAATTTAGTTTGGCTATTAAATTCCGACTTAGATGGGCAAATTTATTTGTAAATATCGAGCTGGTAAGCCATTATATCTGGCGCAGGTAGTCGAAGACATACGCTCTCGAGATCACCACATGATCAACACTTAGCCAACGAACCATAGTCCAAACCGTATTGAATTTCCAATTTAAACTTAGATATGCAGAGATATGGTTTGTTTTAAACATAGGATAGCCAATGGATTACGATTCTCTTGTTCATTTTCCCAAGAGAACCACGTGCTAAACTGGCCATGAACCCACATCCGATGATTGAATCCATTTTTTTAGAAACTTAAATCTCTATATTTAGAGTCTAAATCCCATTTTTCTTCGTAGTTAAACCGCCACTTTGAGTAGAAACCCTCGCATTTTTGGCGGTTCAAGCAGCACTTTTTGGCCGTGGCCGCTGCCAACCCATGGCCTTCCGTGGCACGGCCCCAGGTTGGCAGCTACAACCTGGACGTGCGTCCCATGGCGGACTGTGAGAAGATCCGGCCCCGGCTGTTGAAGCCGGAAGTGCTGCACTTCACCGGGTGACCGGGGAACAAGGACTGGGCGCCGGATGAAATAAGAGGAAATCACAGGAAACGTCAGGAAAAAGAGATCTTTATATGCTTATGATGGGATTTGTATATGTAATTGCTATGGATTTTTGTTGTATATGGTGGGATTTGCATGGATAGAAAAATTGGACTGGGCGCTGGATTTATAAACCAACTGATGGGAGTTCTATATGGAATTCATGCACCAACTAATGGGATAACTATCGTTAATGTGGTAAATCATGGTAAACCCAATGCCATAAACCATCCCCCAGATGATATTTTCTATGGGTGGTACTGTATAAACTATCCCCAAGATTCCCCAAGTGCAATCCACATTACTATGTTTTTTTTGGAAAGTGATTTCATTGGAGCAACTTTACGGTTTTGTTGGGACATTATTTATACACATACCACCTGCTGGGTGGTGTTTTTAGTGCCTTGAATTGTTACCCATCACGGCGAAAAACAGGGCTCGGCCTTTTTTAATCCAACCTGATATCGGAAATAATCACCTAATATCAAACAATATAGCCATTCAATGAAGGTACCCCCAAACCATCCTTAAAATTAACCCATTGGAGGAATCTATGGGTGAAAACTATGGGTTTATGGTTATGAAACATTATAGCTATCTGGCTGGTGGTTTCAAACATTGCTTTTATTTTCCATAATATATGGGATGTCATCCTTCCCATTGACTTTCATATTTTTCAACATGGTTAAAACCACCACCAGCAACCAGAAAATGATGTTCCAACAACTCTGTTGTTTTCCATGGTTTCGTTGAAGGCTTCAACTGCCATATGGTTTGCCCAGATTCTTCACACCCAAGTTTCGCCACCCTCGGCTGCAACTGGATGTGTCTCACATTGATAGCTTCGGCGGGCGCAAAGTGGCCACCCCGAACAGCACTCCAAGGTCCCATTTGGGAAGAATAAGTAGAAGTGCTATTTCTTCAAGCAATCCGCAAGCAACAAACCCTAATTGTTCAAGGTTTATGAACAGCAAGACATGTAAAATGATGTTTGCCTTACTTTGGGATATTAAAGGTGAGTCATTAGTTAAATTATATAAATGGTATTAGTCACATCCCCCAACATTGAATACCTCCAATAGGCGGCCCCAATTCATTCATAATTATAGGACCAAGATTTCGTTTGGTAGGCAAGCATAGGGGAAGGAATTGCGTGGGTTTTCCATATTGTTTTTCATTCAGGAACTCTATGGCCTTGCCACTGCCACTGTTTGGGGTTGGCCCCGCTTGCTGGTACGTAGCTACGCCCGGGTTGGCCCGGCCATGTCTTTTGGCGGGAACCCTCCAAGATGTGGGGAGTGAACCATGCTATCCACGCTTGGATGGAGAAAAATAACAAGTTGCAAGTGGCCATTCATGTCAAGTCATGGAAAATTTCCTGTCGAAGAAAAGGAAAGTCAGATCACTCAGGTCGCCGGTCTTGGCTTTTGTTGGCAACCTTGCACGCCGAACGTTGACAACCTTGAAAGGGCAGCCCACACTGGTGAATCAACGGCTGAGCTTTCTGATGGGCTAACGACAGGAAGATCTTTGAAAATGATCCCAACTGATTGGTTTCCGGAATGTTTTTGCGTTTCTTAAATTGGATTTACTTTGGAACTTTGTATTCGCTTTTCACTGGGCAAATTAACCCAGCAGACAATCCGAAAACTCTTACCAGAAGCCCCCTTAAAAATGTGTTTCAATGGATTGGTCAAAGGAAAATCCACGGGAAGCTAGGTGTTTATTGCCGAATATGTTTTTTTCTTTCCGAGTTTTTTGCTGCAGATTTGGGGCCATAAATTGTGGCCGTCCAATGATTCTAATCCTCGATGGCCTTATTTGTAAATTATTTGTGCTTCAGATTTCTTCAGACACCTGTGGCCTTGCCATTGTGCTTCTTTGTAAATTATTTGTAAATTATTTGTAAAACATAACAGCTGGATGTTTTCTGTTCGATGTGCTGCCCTTTCAATTGGCCACTGCCATTGCGACTCTCCCGCGGCACGACCGTTGCTGCATCACTTGATGGAAACAGGGACCGGCACAAGGTTTCAAAGTTTAGGGTCGAACACCATCATTTCAAAAAGCAGACATGCTTTGCACTTTGAACATGGAACATCATGTAACATAGAACATCGGATTGGGTTGGGATGATTTGTTTTCTTGTCCACTGTTTGAGTCAAACCCAATTGGACAACTGATTGGACACCCCCAAAGCGGGAAGATTTGAATGATGATTCGACATGCTAAACGTATGCCTATGATTGGGCTTTGCTTCCACCATCTTCTGACTGGGGCAGTATTACTCGCAGGAAGAGCCAGGGCAGCCAGAGCCAAGTAGAAGGATTGGTCAAAGATGCATGAAAACATGTAAAAACATATAGAAACCTAGAGCCACCCTCTGGTAAGCAATCGTGGCTTACTGGAAAACCCATCATAGATAGACTAAACGGAAAAAACATCGAACTTGTAAATTAGTTAATTGGGAATTTCCGTGCCACGTTTGATTACCAAAGGGTAGAGTTAGTGATTCAAGCTGATCCTGGAATCCTGGCCACAGAAAAATGTGGAAATGAGTCTATGGGGAGATGAATCTATGGAAATTGCAGTTGCTTGAACTTGATTGCTGGGATTTGTTTTTGAATAGTGCAATCATGCCCTGCCTGTTCAGATTTGCTAGTTTGGTGATTTGTTGGGCGGTCGAAGGCATCTATTCTTGCTAGTTTTTGCTGTTTTTGGCAGACTTTTTTGGGCTAAATCCAGCATTTTTTTCAGGCCTCAGTTTTATCATACCATCCGAGAGCAGACAAAGCATCAGCACATTTCAATCTCAGCAGGTTTCCCATCTTGCGGGTGGACGACATCTTTTGGTGGACGATGCCACTTTCTCTCTCCTTGGATCCGCATGTGACGCATGAAAATATGGTACATCCATGGCAAAAATCATTATCCCCATTATCCCCATTAAAAATGGCACTGTGCTGGAGGACCCCCCCCACTGATAGAAACGCAAAGGGTCCGTTCTGCATTTGGTAAATCCCTATGTTTGATTGTTGAATCCCAGTTGCGCTGGCCGAATTTCCTGACAATTTATGAGATTTTGTGCTAATATACCTATTTATAAATAATAATTATTATTATAGTAGCATTTAATATATTATATAACTATATGTTTATTATATATATATATATTCCCAATATTTTTCAGGTACAATACAAGCACCATCTTGATGACATCCCGGCAGATCCTCCAGATCTTCCGAGGTCCTATTGGAGAACGGTGCCTGTCCGGATGCAGCAGGACGTGAGGGCGTTTGGAGCCCCAGAGAGCTATGCATCAGACCTTTTTTTTTTGGGACATGTGAATCATTGGCCGTGTTTTGTTTTTTCAGGTTTGTGTATGCGTGTATGTAATGTATATATATATAAGTATATATATATATATATATACATATGTATATATAATATGTTTCTCATAATTTGATCATGACTAATTTGTAACGTGTAATGTGTGAACTTACTCAACTTTTCGAGCTTTCCGGCCTTGAGCTCCGTCGAGGTCACAGCCCTGGAGCTGCTACTGCGCAAGGAACGCGAGGAGAGCGCGGATGCAGAGTGGATCAGGTGCTGACTGAGCTGACCTCGCGACGTCGCGACGTGGAAGGATGGTGAACGTCTAAGGGGAATACCCGGTAAACATACAAAAAACGATGGAAAATCACAATTTTTAATGGGTATATCATGGTATATCAACTATTTCTATGGCCATTAATGGCAATTTTCCAGTTCGCAAACTGTAAACGTTGACCAGATGGTTTTTTAGGGGAATTGAATCATGATCCCAATGGAGATTGGACGCCATTCAATGAAGGTACCCCCAAATCATCCTTAAAATTAACCCATTGGAGGAATCTATGGGTGAAAACTATGGCTTTATGGTTATGAAACATTATAGCTGTCTGGTTGGTGGTTTCAAAATGTTTCAAACATGGCTTTTATGTTCCACTTCATAAAAAAGGGATGTCATCCTTCCCATTGACGAACTCATATTTTTCAAGATGGTTAAAACTACCAACCAGTTTTGTATTTTTCATGACGCTTGGAGGAATCATCCCTAAGCGGCGAGCAATTTTGTTTTCAGCTATTTTCATCGCTTTTCTGGTGACCGTTTATTGTAATTCAGCCAGATATTTCGAATGTATACAAGCTGGGGCCTCACAGCTATAAGTTGACTCAACTCATTTGTAGTTATATCATAAAGCGTGACTTTGTTGACTATGGTTCCATATTATGGTGGATCTGTCTGAAAACAAAAAAATTAGAAACACCATATACCACAAAAGTGGCAATTTTAGGGAATCTATAGGGCATATGATCTTTTGGGTGTCTCTGTGGCCATCCAACCTCGGTCCGTCAGGCAATGTGCAGATGTCGGGGCCCCAGGGGGCCCAGGGGGCCCAGGGGTCCAGGGCGGCCCTGAAAAATTCCACCGATCCGTGGCTAATCAAACGGAAAGAAATAGAGGATATGGGGGTTCCATATATCGAGGTACCCCAAAATGGATGGTTTATAGTGGAAAATCCTATTAAAATCAATGATTCAGGGGTTTTAGAACCGTTGGTTAGTAAGGGGAATCATCCCAAAATCACCCTCCTACAGCTTGGTCAAGGCGCTGCACACTCGTCCCAAAGGTTTTTGGTGGTACTACGTAAATCATTCCATTAACTACGGACTGAAACTTAGAATGGACGGATGGGTCCCAAATTTTAGACCCTTAACTTAGAATGACTGGCACTTAGAATGACCGCACATCACACAAAAAACAAACGCAATCCCAGACTCTCAGACCTGATTCAGACAACACATGCAGGAAAACTGGGTAAAAGACCTTAGTTTGACCGGCCCTTTACAGTTGGAAAGAAATCGGAAAGACGGCCTACAGCAAGGGTCAGTTGACCTATCACTTACTCGACCCATGGGAAGTACCGGCGCACCGGGGCAGAGTTGTTCCCATCATCTAAGGTGGTTCTCCGCCAGTTATGTTTGTTGCTTTCTGAACCCAATGAAACCCACAAACCACAAACATACAGATGTAAATATCATCAAATATGTATAATTATGTATGTGTATATATATATACAGTACTCCGTATACATACATACATACATACATACATACATACATACATACATACATACATACATACATACACCAATACATACATACATATACCAATACATACATACATATACCATACCATACCATACCAGACATTACACGACATTACATGACATTACATTACATTGTATTTCATTGCACTACATTGCATTGCATTACATACATACATACATACATACATCATACATACATACATACATACATACATACATACATACATACATACATTGTAATACAAACATTGTAATACAAACATTGTAATACATCGCAATACGTCGCAATACATTTTAGTACATTGTAATACATTGTAACACATTGTAATACAATGTAATACATCCATCCATACATCCATCCATACATACATTAAATCCAACAGATGCACACAGATGCCTTGTATTTGTTTTTCCGTATTTCCATTTATGTCCACCAGCGCTCATAAACTGGGGCACCTTGCCAGGGTGGTTTTTCCCATTGACGAATCACTGGTCATGGTAGATGCTTTACCAAGTCAACACCTCGATAGTTTTTCACTTGTCTGAAAAACATGATTTCCCGGAAAAGAATGGAAAAGAGGCTATCCCATTCCATCCATTGGTTATATCATCATTTTTTCCATTGACATGGCCGTAAATTGAGGTTTGCCTCCCATTTTCAGACACACCATTTTTTCTGCAATTTCTGCTGTGTGCTTTGGGAACGCCCTGAGGTGCTTCGGCGGAACCGTGCGACTTTGGAAGCCACACAGGCGGGAGCAAAGAAGGATGGGTTGTTTCTATGGAATTTTCGCTTTTGGACTTACCCTTGTGTTTTTTCCTTGGAAAGTGCCATTGGTTTTTTGGGGGTTAGGTTGTATTTCACGATTTTTATGAAGGAACACTGATGAACTTGTGGGATATGGTTTCACAAGACTAGGATGACGGAAGGCACCACAGACCAAAGAGCTTGTGACAGGGATTTGGGGCTGGCCGGGCTGGCCGTCAAAAGCAGGTTTTGGCCGAAGGTTTTATGAGGTTTCCCAGAAAACAATCTTGAAACTTCATTGAAAGGTGAGTGAAACTGCCTTTTCGTTTGGGGTTTCATTCGGAATTTTGGTCCTATTCCATGTTTTTGTTGATATCATTGTTTTGATCTAATTGATCAGGTTGTTTGCATGCCATATGCACTTTGTAAACACTTTGTCTCGTTATTGTTGGTTCTATTCCCATTTGTTTTGCCAGTTGTTTCCATCCTCATTCCTTTTTTGGTCAGCGAGTTGTGGCGACCAAACGAACAGGGTTGATCGCAATCTCTGAACACCTGCTTTGGAAGACTTTCTTCGCAGTTTACCAGCGGTATACCAGTATACCAGTGGTTAGCTATGATACTAATTAATGTCTCTATTATCATTAATGTTTTTTAGTAGTATAATTATCTATAATTGGTATTTACTATCATTATTGTTATTAGCTTTATCAGTAATGTAGTATTGTTGCTACAACTTATAACAATGATTATCATTTGTATGTTTTTTTTCTTGGCTACCGAGCGGGGCGTGACTTCGAATTCAGCCATGGCCAGGAAGAGCACGAAGCGCGTCTCATCGAGTTGTTGGAGTCCCAGTTGATGAAGATATGGTCCCTTGGGTCCTTTGGGACCGTGAGAACTGCAAGATGAGGACAGACAACAAACCCTGGAAACCCCTGGGGTCAGCTACAGGATGGGGCCCCGCAGTTATGTTTGTTGGTTTATCCATAAGAAAACCACCATGAACTAGTTCGTTATATCTACCATATAAACCATAGAACTCAGCCACTTTTTTCGGGCAACTGAACGCTATCTTGGCCCCATCCTGTAGGTGTCAAAAATCAAACCCCGGGGGATCACATCTTTAAGTCTATTTATGTAGTATTAACCATTCATTGTTAGTAGCCAGTTCTGACTCATAGCCAGTTGGGGAGTTGGGGATTCTCTTGCCCAACTGTTTGTGGTTTGTTTAAAAAGAACAAGCAATTCGTAAATTAAGGTACAAGGCGGTGCCTCCCTAGTTGTGGTTGTTGTTGGATGTTGTTGCTTTAAGTTGCTTTATAAACTCTATTATATATATATGTTTACCATGATTCCTAGCAACCGAAGTAACAGACTTATCAACCACCTTGTATGGTTGCTCACTGCATGGTCGTTTTTCCTGAGTTGTCAGTCCAAATTCACAGGAACTTGCTGCCAGTTTCCCAATATTTCCCATAACCGACAGACAGTATTTCTTCAACTCAATGGGAAGTCCAGGATCCAACAGATGGAGGTACGTTAGTACCATATTTCTGGCCATATTTTAGGGGGATATCCCCTGAAATTTAGCCCTGAAAAATAGGCCATGGCTGATAACATGCCTTAAAAATTCTCACCCCGCCCGCTTCCAGCGGTGTAGCTGGGTAGCTCTCAGCAACTCCAAGGCGTCGAAGCTTCGGAATCAAAATGGTGGGCCCAGAGCAGGGTAGGGAGGGCTGGGCTTAGCTTCAGGTACCCGGTGCCCATACAATTACCATCTGGTTATGACTAACATAGCCATGAAAAATCCCCAAAATAAATGGAGGTTTATAGCTGGGAAAATCATTTGTTCAATATTTACTCACAGAATTGGATGATGGGAAATTTTTCAGGACCCCCCTATATTTGATCTGGTTGGTGGTTTGGAACATGGCTTTTATGACTTTCCATATATTGGGCATAGTAACCCCAACTGACGAACTCATATTTTTCAGAGGGGTAGGTATACCACCAACCCGTTATATTTGATATTATTTGGACACTTGCGACAAGTTAATGTGATCAAACCCAATAAATGATGATCAAAGCAAAACCTCCCCTCAATAATTTGATTGAATCAGGTTATGATTTCATTTATGAAGTTGACATATCCTTTTTCAAACTATGATTGGCTGAAATTCGATGCTTTTGTGTCCAAGTTCGAAGCCATCATTTTTGCCGCTGAATGGGTCAATATTCCAAAGGGACCGAGATTCTGGCCGCATAGTTTGGGAATGTTTGGGATGTTAATTGCGACTGGTTGGTGGCTTTCAATATGTTTATCTTCAATATCTGGGATGTAATCCATTGTAATCCCCAAAGACTAGTGACTATGTCAGATGGCTTAAAACCATCAACCATCGGTAGAATGCAGCCGCCACGTAAAACCTGCAGGTTTTAGACCCACAAAAAACAACGATTCACGCCAAACGCGCTGATCTTGCGGCAGCGACAAACGTCAATGCTTGGGGCGTGAGTTTTTCATGACCTCAATGGCACAGCCTGATAGACTTTTGCCTCGATCCAAATTTCTCAGACTTCTTTCATGACTTATATCAACAAACTATAGAACATGTAGAAAAACACTTATGAATATATAACACACACACATATATATATAATGTATAGATTTTATGTCTAGATTATATGTATAGACTATCAATGTGTTCCACATGTTTTTTTTTTTAAATATCCATTTCATGCAACTTCCGGTGATTTCCCCAGGTGGGCGCCTTGCTGTTGGTCCAGTCGCCCACCGCGGTGCCGGCCGAAGTCTTGGAGGTTCCAACAGGAGAGTCTCCCGTTGTATATACCCTCTGGTAAACTAACAGTTTGCTATGGAAAACCACCTTTTTTCATGGGTAAATCCATTATAAATGGCAATTTTCAATAGCTATGTTTGTTTACCAGAGGGTATCTCATGTATATCTATATATAGTAAAAACCTATAGATTAATAGCATATTATATGATATATAAAAGATATCTATGTCTATATATATATATATTATATATATATGATTAGTATCTATAAGGCTACCTCTATATATATGGTATATCTATTCGATATCTATTAATGATAGTAAAAATCTATAGATTAATCTGGATAAAATATAACGACCTCACTGCGACCGAAGCCTGGAATCATGGTTAATAAGGGAAACCATCCCCAAATGGCCGCAAGATTCAGGTTAGTGAATTATTATAATTTACCCAGATTAATAGCACCTAGCTGAAGTTCTTGTGTTTTCGCATTCGTGGTGGATTAATAGAATATATTAATGTACCTTCTGGTTATTTAACATAGCCATGGAAAACGGTCCATTTATAGATGGTTTGCCCAGCTAGAAAATGGTGATTTTCTATGGCTATGTTAGATAACCAGATGGTATATTAATGATAGTATTTATATATATAATAGATATCTAATGATAATTGATGTATCTATATGGTAAAAATGGTATTAAGGTTTCGGTGATATAGCATTTAGTGGCATAGATATAGATATCATATTGATTCATATGATACAGTTAATTTATTGTCTATTATTGTTTTCTTGGTGATATTATTACAATACCAGTATTTCACTAATATTATACAAACCATGAATAGTTTATTTTCCACGAAAATAGGTGTGGTATGGTTTATTGATCAGAGATATGATAGGTTCGTTTTTAATAATAGTGGTAATATATCTGGTTTATTGTTTGGTAATATGTATTGCATATCTAGTTTACCTTTTGTAATACATAGGAATGAAGCATGTGCTTTTGGTTATAGAAGCAATTATTATTATTGTTGTTATTATTATCTATTATATTGTTCTTATTCTTATTACTTTGTTTTTTGTTTATTAATTGTATTCGTATTAGTATTATTATATATAATATTGTTAACAATATTATTATTATGTATTTATTGAATCATAAGTACTATCTATAATGGTAATGTCTATTATATGTCTTGGTTTATTATCCCGTAAATCGATTATTTATCCCAGATTATGGCCACTAAGTGGAGATATCATAGATTTAATGGATTGTCAACAGTTAAAGTATCACTATATCTCTTTTTCAAACCCTTATTGAATCAACAATCTAAATAATGGTCAGGATAATGGAAACATGGGAACGCCTATTATCAATTATAATCTTTACCAAATATAAACTGATCAACCATCCAGAGGTCTGATTAGTTGGTCTTGCTGAAGGGCAGGGTTCGGCTTTGTCAAACATGAGTTCCTTGGCAATGCAACATCTAGTAATAGTACGTGAGGTCTTTCAGTGGTTGCATTGCGGACATCAGTGATCTCATATGTATCCACATTGTCAATTGTTGCCCGGAACATGGGTTATGACAAGGGGCGAAACTGAAGAAATTACATCTTTATCTGCGCAGAATATTCCTGTAAATGAACATAGACCCCGCCAAATAGGGGCTTGGAAGATTAGTTTCCACTAGAAACAGGCCATTCCATGTCTAGCAGAAAGCGGCCACCAGCCACTTGCACGAAAGTTTTCACCAGGTGGGGGGCTCTTCCCAGCTTGTCGAGATGTATTTTGTGTTTAGATGGTTTGACGGTGCGAGAAGTTATGGCAAATTGGCAATGTCCAGAGCTTTGCGAAGCTTGCGCGTATTAATTGTTTTGTGTTTTTGTTTTTGTGGGTTGAAACCCGCAATTATCTCTGAGATATCCTACCTATCAGATTTCCGTTCCATTGTGTTTACTAGTTTGTGCATATGCACACGTTCTACGTTGTGATATTTCAGATATCTCTGATGGATTCTGAATATAAATTGATTGGGCAAAAGGATAGGTAGGTAGGTAGATAGGTAGATAGCTACTTACGTAGATAGGTAGATAAATAGATAAATAGATGGTTGCATATAGATAGCTAAATATAGATAAACATAAAGAACAATAAAATGAATAGTTTTTTAGACACAGAGATAGACAGATCAATGGCTAGACAGATAGATAGGTAAAAACAGATAAAGAAATCAAATGGGAGACAATGACAGATTAGATGTATCCCAATCTCTTGTGGGTTATAAAAAATCACGTCCCCATTGAATTTCGGCATTTCAAGTGACCAACCAGGCGTTGCACTTGCTCTTCAGGGACCTACCTAAAGAGGCCAGGCATCCGTGGGCCCATTGAGGCCATTGATAGATTTTTTCTCGTGTATTTGAACAGGACAAAACGACAACACAGCATTTATTGTTACTGCAGCCCTGCTTATATAATCCATTATAATCCACCAGAATAGAAGATAAGTACAGCTGATTTTTGAGGGGTCATTAGTCATTGGTCAGTATTGGTCATACTTTCCATTGCAAGGATCTTGCCCTCAACCTATCACAGCGGGACATTGTGGCAGAAGGTGACCTGGGCATTGTAGTACTGAGAAACAGCGGCATCAGTGGCATGTTTCCGAAGTTCATCTACCCTCTGGTAAACTAACATAGCTATTGAAAATGGCCATTTATAGTGGATTTTCCCATTAAAAATGGTGATTTTCAATAGCTATGTTAAATTACCAGAGGGTAAATAATGCATCTAAATCATATATGCATCGCTGAACACACGTAGAGATGCTCCAGTTAAGGTAGTTTACACCACCTTGACACTAGTTTACACAAATTTCATTAATTTCTCATTGGTGGTTTGGAACATGTTTTTTTTTTCCATAACGGATAATCCTTCCCATTGACGAACTCATATTTTTCAAGATGTTTATTCCACCACCAACCGGATGATGATTTGATGATGATTTGATGATGTTTCTAATATGCCTTGCGAATGAAGGCAGGCCTTCAACTCGCCTCAGGTGGTGAAGGAATCCTTGGAACCACAGGTGGGCTGGGCCGAGGAGCCAACCTGGGAGGTTTCATGAAATGGGGGTACCCCCAGTTATCCATAAGAGGCTGTTCCATTATAAATCAGCCATTTTGGGGTACCCGTGTTTTTTGGAACCCCCCATATACTGTATATATATATATACATATATATATATAGATAGATAGATAGATAGATAGAGTAGATACTGTAGATACTGTAGATACTGTAGATACTGTAGATACTGTAGATACTATAGATACTGTAGATACTGTGGATGGATAGATAGATAGATAGATAGATATAAATAAATGTATAACTATTAATGGTCATTATTTGGGCTCACCATTTTTGTTCCAACAAAACGGGCCTTGGACGATGCCTTTCAGGGCATGCATTTGACCATAGGTGTAAGTCCTGAGGGGAATACGTCATGATTGTCATGTCCTACTCAAAATATCGCAAACACGACTTCAAATATAATTGCAATCAGGGGCCCCTGTCATGGAATATAAACTTTGATGTCGCAGACTATGATGCATATTGTATCATATTGTATTGTTCTACCACGATTCAATAATTGTAACTCATCATGTCAGTCGCTAGCAGACACCCCATGTGCCGCGAGGCGTATTGTGCTTTGGCTGCCTTGCTGCAGCATTTGGTCAGCTGCCTCAATGGGAGATCCCATGAGATCCCGGGAAGGTGACTATTTCATCCTCCCACTGGCATAGGTCGTAGCCCATGGCAAAGCCGGTGACTAATATTAAGTTAATTAATGTTAATTAGTATTTATGGTAGATATTCCTACGGATTAATGGGTTTCCTTTTTGAACAAACGAACATAAGTGGGTGGCCGTCCGTTGTAAAGATTTCAAACACAATGAAGCCGCTGAGCTCTGCGGATCTACCTTATAGATGCTCAATGGATAGGCCAGAAGTTCAAATACTAGCCATCGGTGATTAGCAGGATTAGCAATACATGAAGACAAAAAAGAAAAGAATTTAATTAAAGAAAAAAGATAAACATCATAAATGGGTATATGTCAGAACTGGCTCCTGCTAAAACCAGATGGTGAGTAAAGATTACGAGTCCATTTGAATCAATTTGTAGCCCCTGGGTTGCACACTCGCAAAAGGATGTTTTTGGGCAGCCCCAGGACCACTAAGAGATCACTGTTCCATTTCGAAGTTCCAGGGGGCCCTAGTGGTATCATGTTTAAACCATCATATTAGCCATCCTGGTTGGTGGTTTGGAACATTTGGATTATTTTTCCATATATTGGGAATCTCATCATCCCAACTGACTTTCATATTTTTCAGAGGGGTAGGTATACCACCAACCAGATTAGGATTGGGTTTGGGTAACTATGGAAAATCACCATGTTTGATGGCTAAATCATGCTAAACCAACAATTTCTATGGCCAAGATGCAGGACATTTCAGTCCTCCACCGTTCCCCCGCGGGCTTTGCAGCTCAAGACTTGGCATGTCGACCGGTGCCTGAGTGGTCCACCGGCCCCGGCGCTTCGGTGCATGGACCGGTGACGCCGTCCGGCATCGTCCGGCCTTGAAAGCCGGTCACCGCAGATGGTCGGCAGGAGCGATGTCATATAGGGAGTACCCGGCCTGGTAAACGTTCACACCTTTTTAGTGGGAAAATCAGCTATTTCTATGGCCATTTTCAATAGCTATGTTAAATTACCAGAGGGTAGATGAGTAGATCTGCCAGTGATGCGGCCAGATATCCATGGTTTACAATACCCGGTTGACCACCAACTGCGCTTGCAGATATATTCGGAATAATGGGGAGATGTTGCCTCTCCAAGGTCATTTAAATTTCTCAACATTGCACAGTGTGACATGTGAGGCAGCAGTTCCGGTCACGAAAGGGCTGTGGATAGCAGGTCACGGCGATGGGGCAATATTTATCCAGAAATCCTCGGATCAAATCACCTTCAATCTTTAAAGATGAACCATTGAAACATAGGAATATTATGGAATATTCATATGAACGGAAACCATCTATTGTTAGACATTTCACTTCACCCAGTTTTTTTCCATTGCTTTTTCCATGGTTTACCCACCCGTTTCCCATGGTTTCTGGGACATCGTGGCATCGTCTCAGCGTGCAGGATTCGGGACCCGCTGACCGGGGCGGTACTCCGGGCCTCGGGTAAGAAGGATAGCCGCAACGAGGACCGCGATGCGACCCTCGCACGGCCAGGGCAGATGTCGTATGTAGTGGGAGAAGCAGCAGATGTTTCTGTGTTTTTTGTTTCATGTTCTTGTTTCGCGAGATTTGTTTTTCGTTTTTTTTTTGTTTGTTTGTTTCACCTAGAGATGAAGTGAAGGAATTTAGGCACTATGAAAGATTCATCTTATCCAGTTCCATCCGGATGTTATGAAGATTTTTCCAGCTATACGTGGGATATGATATACTGTCAATAGGATAATTATTATATATGTAACATGTGAAATAGTCTATTGGGTATTACTCACATGGTGATATATCATATCACCATAGTTCATATATTATAATATATTATATGTATCTTCATATGGCTGGTATAACTTACATACAGTTATGGGCGATAGGAGCCAGAAAAAAGCTGGGATAGTCCATTCATAACCGCTAAGCTCATGGTGAGTCTTGCGATGGGCCCAAGCAGTAGTAGAATAGAACACGGTGGTATCTGTGGTGATGGGATAATTGGACTCCACCCCCATAGGTGGGGACCTGCTTTTACAAACATTTTCCGAGCCCACTGAGTTGACAATGACTAGGCTACTGGGTGAATCTTAGACAATCTTAGTTGGTACGTGAGAAAACCGCCTAACCGTGACTCACCATTCGTGTTTTTTTTTTTGCGATCTCGACAGCTACATCAGCTATGCTGTCTAGATTTCCCATGGCCGCCCAATCCCATATGCGAACCATGGCGCTGGTATATTTACCTAAATTTGGGTGAGTTTTAGGGCAAATGTTGGTAAATATACCAGCACCATGGAGCATATGGGAATGGCCTCCCCTGGGCCCAGGTTGCCCAGGTTCCCCGATCGCTTCGTAAACCAAGGAATCCTATGAACGACGCCATCCCTGGGGAAGTGGTGCGTCGAAGTGATGCTGGGCCAGGATTGGGGGATCCCGGAAATATCCGGGGAGCATTTAGCACAACATACATAGAGAGAGAGAGAGATAGAGGGGGAGAGGGATATATACACACATGTGTATATATAATTATATATATATATATCATATACATATATAAAATCATATGTATATATATATAAAACATTTTTATATACACCATTACCGTAATTCTATGTTGCATGATTGTTCTGATTCATGAAGCATTCAGAACTATTATAGACTACATGGATGATGAAAATTCACCCCCGATCGACCATATAATAACACAATGCACTTCCGCATTTTGATCCCTGCTCGGTCGTCCCAATCCATTTTGATTTGGGCAATTTTGGGCATATAGCAAGTAAAACTCTTGAACAGGTGCTTAGAATGTGATAGACTTCAGACATTCAGACATTTTTTTTTGCGCATTGTCACCATGTTGAGCCCACTTGTGGACCGGTTCCTTCGTGCTGAGCTGCCAGTGCGGTGGATGTGTGCCATGTGTGCCAGTGGGGTGATTCAAGAGGATCCCATCGGTTGAGTATTGGAGCAGTGGTTGCATTTGGCTCACAGGACTTGATGGATCACAATCATTGATGATGTTTATGTAATGATGGGAAAACCATCAATAATCATGAATAGTATCTAGGCAAAACCATCACAATCATTGATATTATGTAATCAATGTAATCCCATTCCAAACAACGCAGCGGAGAAAAAAAAGCGTTGCATTTTTTGGAAACTCAACTATTTAGTTGGATGATTTTCCCAGCAAGCCTCAAGGGATATGTCCAATTGCCAGCCCAATCGCCCAATGCTGAGGAAAAGTTCGAGAAGTCGGGACCGAGCACAAAAGCCTTGGTGCTGGACCCAGTTTGTCGTCGGAGACCGATGCGTCACGAGTCATGTGAAAGCTGCATGACTTAGGAAAGACAAACATATACAGCATATACAGCATATACATATTTACATGTTTATATATGCGTATGGGTATGTATAGATGTGTATGTATATATATATAGATGGGGATCGGATATGATCAAATTGAGGATTATAAAAGGATGACCATCTAGTATAATACAGCTCTTCGTTGATAGTCTTGTGCATATGATTTCACAGCATTTGCTTGATGATTGGTCCTTGGTATTTCAGGTGAGAGCCGGTCACCCGCCTGAGGCAGAAACCGACATCACCGCGGTCTTATCCAAAGGCTCTGGAACAAGAGAAAAGTGCCTCGGTTTATAAAAAGGGACTGGTTGTCTCTGACAATTGATGAGAATAGGAGATGCTGCATAAAATTGCTAATTTACAGGTGAAATGATGAGTGGATTTGGGGCCAGAAATGGGTAACATTGGGTGGTGTTGAATCTTATCTTGGCTTTGCATGACCCAATTTTGGGACAACCTCCCCTTCAAATAGTCCTGACAAACGGATCTTTGGTCGGACGGCACTGGGTTGATTTCACATGAGGAAAGCAAGGCCTGAAAAACATCCAAATATACCATCTGGTTATGACTAACATAGCCACGGAAAATCCACCCATTTTTAAGAACGGTAAACCATCTATTTCTATGGGCCATCTATACCATGGCTATGTTAGTCATAACGAGAGGGTAAGTGTAACAGCACTGCAACTGCAAGAATTACAAGGCTTCGGCCCCCTGATGTGCCCAATGATGAGCAACTATACCAGCTGGGGATGTGAATTGCTGCGGCTACAACACGGACAAAAAGCACTGCGGATCACTGCTTTTCTGTGGTCCCTTTGCGGCCGCCAGCATGGTGCAACTCAACAATTTGGGGCACCAGGATACACATGTCACATATATATATATATATCATGTGTACAGTTCCCTATCTGAAATCCCAGCACCAAAAGGTGTATGGTTTGGTTTATATATTCCTGCCTCATCAAGCCATGACAAATTGATGCCAGCAAGTATCCCCCCAAAATATCCAATCAATTCTAGCACCTCCCCCAAAGATAGACATGTGTTTTTCTAAAACCATATTTTCTATGGTCCGCCAAGTATCTCCCTCCTCCAAATTTTCAGATACACCCTGCCGTACGTACGGGACTGGAAGATTGGACAGTCGGACAGTGGTCGAACTGTTTTATAATAAAACGGGGTGGGTAACCTATAGCAATTCATCCCATGTAAAGACAAATAAATGGGGGATTAATTGCTATAGGTATGGGGGATATGGATGGATATGGGATGAACTCCATGTAACAAATACAATGTTCCGTTGTTTTGGGGGGAGGTATGCTTTTAGGATCATTTGCCACCAGGTGGCTCAAAAAGGCGCTGCAACAAGTTTCCGACGGCGAGCTGCAAGCCGCAACTTCGATGCCATTTTTCCCGGGATGGGCCGTGGAAATGGGGTTTGAAGCAACACGGATGTGGAAAAATTTGAGTTTCATTCAATTATATAAAAACATTGTCTGGTTGGTGGTTTGGAACAGTTTTATTTTTCCATATATTGGGAATCTCATCATCCCAACTGACTACTATTTTTTAGAGGGGTTGAAACCACCAACCAGTTGATGATTTTCGAATGTTCATCTTACTTTTCATTGAATTAATTGAATTATACCGAGAAGAGTTCTGGGTAAACCTTGCTTAAGGGAATGCTTGCTGTAAGGATAGGTAAAACGTTTTTGCCGTAGATACAACTGAGAAATGTTCATGCCCAGCAATTTTTTGGTGTAGGGCATTTAGGGTTTGCCATGTGTCTCTATTTGTTTGCGTCGGTTGATGGTTTGTGTCATAGTGAGTCACCGTCACGGCTGATTGGTGGATTCAAAGATGTTGGAAAGATCGTGATTGGAGTGTGCAAATGTGAGTCTGAGGCAGTATAGAAGAAGCAGCGGGGTACAAATGACAATGAAGTTTGCATCGTCATTTGCTCATTTGAGTTTATCTTTATAAGAAATGGAGGATATCCAAAACCCGTGTTATTGCAAAGCGGAAATTATGATAAACCGCGAGGACAAGAATCAGACAACCCAGTCCCATTTCAGTGGCGTAAACATGTGGATACTCTTTCATTGCTGGGCGGATTGGGCGCGTGATGCGACCCACATGCCGCCAACATGCCCTCAATACTCAATTGAATGGAACCAAAAGATGGCCATATCCAATGCGTTCTTTTTCACATCAATTGTGAGCTTGGCAGACAAATGCCAAGTTGACTTAGTTGACTTATCACTTTTTTCACATGCGCAGCATTCAAAAACTGGTGCAACAGATGTTCGTCAGGTAGATATCTACAACATCCTGAAGGCTCTCGTCGCTGAAGGGAAAATTGGGAAAAAAAAACTGGCTCTCGTCCAGGTAGATCCACAGATTATATATTTATATGGTGATTGTCATTAGATGGGGGGTTCATGTTAGGAGATGGATACCCTCTGGTGAACTAACATAACTATGGAAAATCACCATTTTTAATGGGTAAATTCACTATAAATGGCCATTTTCAATAGCTATGTTAGTTTACCAGAGGGTAGTTCTGGCAAATTGATGCATTGCGGCAGCATTGAAGCTTGCATTATTGGTCCATGATGTCAATTGTAATTATACATAAATGATCAATTGATCAACTACATCACTATTGATATCTATTGATCCCCCAGCAATTGTAGGGGTCCCATCTACTCAGTCAACATCCAACATGAATCAAGTGTTGACAATCGCCCATTCTGACGCTTGTTTGCAGGTGCCGGATTTTGCGGCAGATCTCAAGGAGAAGACGGGGCGGAGCATGTACAAGTTCCTCATGCCGCTGGGGATTTAACATGATTTAACCATCAAGAACCGGGAACCAATGAATACTGGATATGGCTAAAAACTGATTGTATTATTTGGTTGATGGTTTGGAACATTTCCCCATATATTGGGAATGATACAGCAATCCCAACTGGCTAATATTTTTCAGAGGGGTTGAAACCACCAACCAGTCATAGTTAACCTTGGTTTTTAGTAAGTGGTATAAATCTTGATCAACCTGAATAACTTTGATTATGACACCATAAGTTTGGTGAAGGTGCGCTGGGTAAACCAAGTGGTGAAGGGTAGTTCAATAGATGTCTCATTGCCTTGCGAGACATGCGAATATGTCCTGGGTAAAATTCTAAATCCTGTATAGAACTGGGAAATACGACAACTACCTTGAATATAATATAATATATACATATATTTACTAACCACCTAACAAGATGGTATCTAAGCATGGACACGTGTAGAACTTCGATGATATGTGGATGAACTTTGTGAAGTCAGCGGCCCAATCTTTTAAACCATGAGCAACTCGGTGTAACTTTGATGTCACATGCAGAGGCCCCAAAAAGATCGGAACATGTTGCCGGGCTACGGATGATGTTTACTTTGTAATCTAAAGGCTTCCAACTGTTCTATCTTTTTTTTGGATGATATCCTCTATTACTGGCAGGGTAAAAGCCCCATTTGATGGTTTAATTCAAAGGTTTTTTATGGGTTCAATCACTATGTCCCAATATTTAATATGTATTCTGCAACTATCCACCTTCAGAGCATGGTCTGGTCGTGGTGTATTTGTCCAGTTAAATTCCAACTTTCATAGCTTGCTTACCTCCACAAGCATTATATTGGAATAACGGAAAAACCTTTGCCATCCATTCTCAACCGATGCTTTTCACATTCATGGTTACATAAATCGAGCAAATATACCATTTTGTGACAGTTAGATCCCAACGTTTAAGTTGACAAGACCTGGCTTGTTGGCTGAACTCGTGGCAAAAATCCTAAGCTTTGATGTGTTAAATATGGTTTTCCATTTCAATTGGTCCATCATTTTTATTCATTTTTCAGATCTGTTAAGCTGTGTTAAATTTTGTTAACGTTCATTTCTTTGTTTCATACGGTAGATGGTTGCGAAATCCTGCACCAGTTGATAGGTGGTAAACATCCCACTATTTATAGGGTTTCAACCATCCAAGATGGTGCAGGATTTCGCCACCATCCACAGTATGTTTCATGTCTCACCTGTTCTTCGAACATCACACGATATCACGTACGTCTTTCGTCCAGGTCACGGATCTCGGTCTTCTCCAAAGGGTGCCTCGGATCGCTGGGAACGTAGATAGACTGTGGATCTAACTGGTAGATATGATATTCATGATTATTAATGTAGATATAGTGGTAAGTGTACTTTATATATATATATAATATAATATAATATACTATGCTATACTATAATATATTAAAAGATAATATAATATAATAATATATATATGTGTGTGTTGATATATGCCACCATTTAAATAGTTGATATATATATATATATATATTTATATAGTTGGTATATACCAACATATATCTCACATTTGGGAAACATCTTGGAACACCGAGGCAACAACGTTTTCTGGCGAAAGAGTGTCCGCTTGCACAGCAGTTTGGGGGAGGCCAGGACTGGAGAAATGTTCAGAAGGAAACCATCCAGTTTTGTGTGTTCATGATATGTTGAAATACATCATTTATATAGATGTGTGTGTGTGTGTTTTATGTGTGCATCAATTTCAACATCGAACCACGTAATTGTTGATGTTGTTATATATATATATATCATCCCAATTTTGATCCAGCCTTAGTCTGGCACCGACATGGTTCGAGACTAGTTATCAGGGGATTGTATCCCAGCCCCAACCGATATATACTGCAAATCCTCAGCAATTTACCCTCCAGTAAACTAACATGGCAGCTATTGAAAATGAAGATTTTGAATATGTTAGTTGACCAGAGGGTAAAGTAAACATCAAAGTATGATGGTAGGTTTGATTCCGCTTGAGGTATTGGACAGGGTGGGAACCAATGTTCTAAAATTAATATTCAGGATTTCCTGGTTGGAATTAATGCATATACATTCCCCATTTCCCCGTAGTTTTCGTCAGAAAGGTAAGTCACTCACTGGATTACTGCATCCCATTCACAACTAGTTCCCAACTGGAATGATTACCCTTTGCCAATCACACATGGCATGGAAAATCACCGATTAATTCGATTATTTTGCCATCCAAGTAAGTGCCCATGATATAAAAGTGCATTGCCCAGCCAGCCATGTTCGATTTCTATCCATTGCCCATTATATCCCATAAACAATCCCATTCTATCCCATAAAAAATCCCATTATATACCATTAAACAAAACTTAAACACAGATTTTAAAAAAAATCAATCCCAGTATATCCCATAAACAAAATCCCATTCTATCCCATTAAAAAATCACATAAACACTCCCATTCTATCCCATTATATCCCATAAACAAATCCCATTAAAAAAAAGAAAAACATAAAACAAATCCCATGAACAATCCCATTTGAAAATCCCATTAAAAAAAAAACATTATACTCTACCAGTTTTTTTGGAATCCCTATAGCAGATTCTCACCCAGAAACGCCCTGATCTCCCGTGCTCTCGCGTGCACACCATGCGCTTGGCCAGGCGGTGCT
>Ga0126342_10002456_pt1 | contig 28945 bp, 26 predicted proteins | sample Cyp1metagenome_FD_92528 | JGI IMG/M metagenome (GOLD analysis project Ga0126342, IMG submission 92528) | Coral microbial communities from Lord Howe Island, Old Settlement Bay, Australia - Cyphastrea 1 metagenome | ecosystem: Host-associated > Invertebrates > Cnidaria > Coral ... | reverse complement strand
ATCCCCACATCATCACTTTGCTGGTAAGTTTCAGCATTGAAGACCAGTGAAGAAACTGAGCAAGTGTAATTATGGTGAACTTAATTGAGTTTACATTGCTAGCATTTGATATGCCATAGCTTTGGCAAATTGTTGACGGAATGTTGGGTTGTTCATGTGAATGTTTAAGGCAATTTCATAAATTTTTGTTGGTACTTTCGAGCCCATGCTGGTAGTCACCGAGCAGCTTCCCAATGGCACCTTTGCATGAATATATACAAACATACCTTTACAATCCTTTACATACAAATCTAGGTCGAGCTTACAAATCTAGGTCTAGACCTAAAAATCATCTAGGTAGCGGAAGTGTAGGGTACAGGAACCTGCGCTTTTTCGTTTAGAAAAAAGGCGCAATGAATTCATCACCAATTGCATTTAACCCATGGCTGACCCAGTTTGACCGCGGTTAGCATCGGTGTAGGACGGCCGCTTTCGATGAGTTGCTGCGCAACCAGAACGAGTCCCAGGTGTTGCTGTGGCTCTCCAGGGCTGACTCGGAATCCTACCAGTTGGCCATGGAAAGGTGTCCCCCAGGACTGGCCGCGAAGGTCTATGGGCAGATGCTTGACCTCCATGGCAGCATTTTTGGGGATGGCTCATGGCACCTTACGTAGCCTTTGTTTGGGGACACCCATATGTTTTGCGGGACATATATGACATGATCATTTGCCAGCTGCATATAAAAACCATACGCATACCGGCCTTTGTTGCCAACCCATTTAAAAGCCACTGTTGCAGCAGTTTGCGTGAAACGTGGCCTTGGTTTACTATCCCAAACGTATGCCAAGAATCCTGCACATTGGTAACAATTATATAAAACCATCTAAATCGCCAATGTTACTATTTTTTGGATTGGCCTTGCCCCTGAGGATGTGTCGGCAGCAGGTTGCGGACACAAATGCCACCGCTCTGACGCACGCGCTGAGGGCCTGTGCTCAGCTGGGTGGTTGGCGTAGGCTGAGAACCCTCGTGCGGAAGATGGAGGTGGGGAAGTTTTGGGCCGACCTGGGTGCATGGTGGGCAATTAAGGATCATTAACGTATATATCTCCAACTAGTTGGCGGTTTCATTTTTGTTTAGCCCTGATTTGGGATGATGATCCCAACTGGTCCCAACTGACTAATATAGTGTATCCTTTGTGGGAATGTCCCCCAATCCCTGCAAACTACACTTGGACCACCTCGCTTGATGCCCATGATGCTACCAACTGCAAACTGGCCGCCAGTTTGTCAAAAGCAACTGGAAGAAAGTTCTCCAGCGGCTCGAAACCCTTTCCTGGGATCCCGATCTTAATGGTCCAACCAGTTTTCAGCTAGGGTTTGTGGCTTGGCATGCTGGAATGAGGCTTGAGGCATCTTCAGGCCAAAGACTTGACTCCAGCTATGCCGCTATGATTAGGAAAGCCTTCAACATCATCACGAAGAAATTTTCAGACACTCCTGCCATATCCTGCCAGGCCCGGCGAAGTTTCCGAAAAATGCAAAATTGATGGGAAAAATCAATGCTTCAGACTACATAAAGGGCGGGAAGATTGTTTGCCATGCCTTTCCCTGCCAATCGCCTCCTTGGGGTTGCTTTCGTGGGTCGCAACCATGTCCTGTCTAATGCCCGTAGTCTGGGTGACTGCGTGCTGCGAGTGAGAGTGCTTCCCGCCCTGTGTGAACAACTGACTAATATGGTCCAGCTGGGTTGAGACCCGACCAGCAATAGGCCCATAAAACTTGATGTGCTGATTTTTGGTATCGGCTTGGGAAAATCGATGGAACATGATAGAAACTAGACTAGCCAGCTCATGAGGCCCATGGAGTTGGGGTTCAGGGGGGTGGTCCAAGCTCTGCGGGTTTCAAGGTCACCAGTGGATGGCCTGTTTGATTGGTTTCTCTTGTTGAAGATGGATCAGGCCATCAGGCTTGTTAAATGGTTGAAAAGTGGCTCTTGTTGGAAGCAGGTGCCAGCTATAACCTGCAGGAAAATTGAAATTATAGTTTCTTGAGCTGTAGGATAGGGTGATGTTTCTCATGCATTTTATGATTGTCTTGGGGTTACTTTGTGTCCATCTTGGGGAAATCTTAACTCTCTAGCGAATAATTACCCAAAATCAAATAACACAAAGATACAACGGAACTCAACAACTTAACTCTTATAACTTATAGGTTAATCAAGGTTTGGACATGAAGAACTTAATTCTGTGAATGCAACTCTTGCAGGAGCAGGGTTGCTGGCACAATCTGGATGCTGTTGAATCTGCCCTGAAAGCTGCGAATACGACGGGTCATGTGACGATAGCTGCGCGGATCCTGGACTGCTGGCACCGGGGCGTCGACCTGCTACCACTTTGAAACTAACGCGTGAATCAGGATAAGTAAATGAAGCCAACCGTTTTTTCCCCTGTTGCAGTTAAAACCATTTTATTACCAGATGTAAATGGTTGTAAAAGTTATATGTGGGGATATGTGGGGTTACCATTCCATAAACGGAATTAGACTTATAACTGGTAAAGGGCCATTATTGTGATCTGGGAGTCAAGGTAATTAGTTTGACTACGATATTAACAACCACCAATTGCTTGGATTCACTGATTTCCACGTCAACGAACCAAATTTGAAGGTCCTGGAGGATACCGCGCTGCATTTTGCAGCCTTTGCCAATTGTCTCGTTTGGTCATTGATTCATGTTGGGAGGGAACCGGTCGGAGTCAGGGCCGTGGAACTTTAGGCCTCAGCCATTCATACTGAGACGCAGGTGGTTTGGCAGCAGGTACCATTCCCATTTATAATATATATATATATATAATATCTGTATATATATATATTATATTTATGTATCGCAAATAGCCCCAGCAAGAAGATGGAAACATGTCAGAACCAAATAAACCCAAATATGAAACGGTCCCAAAGAATTGAGTGTAAATCCCCAGTAAGGCTACTGTACCTCCGTGCTGTGCCCGGAGGACCAGATGGCTTCGAACCGTTTGGCTGTTAAGGAGAAACACTACAGCTGGGCCATCGAAGCTGCTGCCAGGAGCTTTGTGGTCGGGGGAGTGGTGCTGGTTAACCTTGGGCAGGTAGTTTGCGCATAGGTTAGTCCTTCAGTTTGTTGGCCATAAATGGTGGTGAATGGGGAATAGTTATTCAGTCAATTCTTTTCTATAGCCAATCCTGGATGTGCGGAGATGATGATGATGATGACGATGATGATGATGACGATGATGATGATGATGGTGATGATCATGGTTATGATTCGAATGCTTGATTGATTTGATTGACTGATTGACTGATTGATTTGAATGATTGATTGATTGTTTGATTGATTGGTTGGTTGATTGATTGGTTGGTTGATTGGTTGATTGACTGATTGATTGATTGGCTGATTTGATTGACTGATTGGTTGGTTGATTGGTTGATTGAATGGTTGATTGATTGATTGGTTGGTTGATTGATTGATTGATTTGATCGGTTTGACTGACTGGCTGACTGGCTGACTGACTGACTGATTGATTGATTGGTTGATTGATTGATTGGTTGGTTGGTTAGTTAGTTTGTTGGTTGGTTGGTTGACTGATTGATTGATTTGATCGATTTGACTGACTGACTGACTGACTGACTGACTGACTGATTGATTGATTGATTGATTGATTGATTGATTGATGATGACGATGATGGCTGGTGACAATCATGGTGATTCTGATGATGGTGATGGATGATTATGATGATGATGGTGATGATGATGACGATGATGATGATCATGGGTGATGGATGATGATTGTTGATGATGGTGATGGTTGATGATGATGATGATGATGACGATGACGCTGATGATGATGATGATGATGATGATGTTCATCATCATCATCATCATCATTAGTTTGTAAAGATGTTACATGGTTGGATGTCGCTTAGCGACCAAATCGCACAGGTAGATCACCCAACCACCTTTTGAAACATCTTATCCGGACTGGTCCATCGCCCGGGTTCAAAGGGAAGTGCCAACCTTGTGGGTTACGGAATCCCAAATGTCCAATGCTGTAGGTTTGATTTCGTCATTTTTTCTCAGCGGGTTGTTGCTTACTATCCCCTCGTTGATCCTCGTTGTTTGACTTCATTGGTTGTATAAACTAATCTGGTTGGTGGTTTCATTTTTTATTTTCCATAATATATGGGATGTCATCCTTCCCATTGATTTTTTTCAAGATGGTTAAAACCACCACCCAACAATTTTGCAAGCAGTAAACTCAGTGAACTCAATAAACCACACCCCATTTCCCCATCTTCAAGTTTGGCCGTTGCTAGGCGGAAACCCCCGAGCCCCGGGGCAGCTACTTACTTCATGCAGGAGTTGATGCAGCAGGCGACTGGACCATATAATTACCTTACCTTAGACCTTAGGACCGTACATTTTGTAGGTACCAGTGCCTCCAGTTTGGGTACTTGGAATATCCCCTGATTTTTTTTGGGCGGAGCCTCCAATAGGGGATTGTGGCATATGCAATCCATTTCTGGTCATATTGAGGATTAATGATTTTGTGTGTCAAGAGACTGCACCTAACAATTTCCACCTTCCCAGGGGCTTTGCACAGAATTGACCCGAGCCAACAGATATACAGATGGGAACAGATGGGTTTCTGCTTCCTATGTTCCCTTCCATGATTTCTTTGAACCGGAGGCCCAAGTAAAAAAGACGCAGATGGATGATCTCTTATCAGCCCATCGCGATTCACCTTTGAGCCTCACGATGCATACCATGCGGAACCTGACGCTCGGTTTTGTTTGTTGGTTCTGCACTCTGGGTGGGAAGGCTCTTGGGTCATCCATCATGGCAGATATGGCAGGATTTCTTATTTTGTTTGTATCGCATGACTGCGTTTTTGAAGTGTCTCGTGCACATGGTGTTTGTCCAGTGTGATTACCGGGCAACAGCTGCAAAGTAACATACAGTAGTTGGAAGATGTTTTGTAGGGATGCAGCCATTTGGAGCTCAAAACAGAGGTCTGAGATGCATCCAGGGCAGTCAAAAACGCTGATCTTTTTGGGACGTTGTTCGCATGTGTGTATGAAATAAGTTTCATGCGGCCGTTTTGGCTGACCTACTTTGGTGACAGTGGCAGCTGCAATCCCAAACCCCAGTCACAAGTAAAGGTTCATAGGGCTGAAAACAACACTGTTTGTGTTGTTGACTGTTTGGGACATCCCGGAATATCCAAGACTCATGGGTCTGGGGTCTTTACTGCAGGCCTCAGCGCTCATTCATGTGGGTGCGTCGGAAAATGGGGTACCCCAAAAACCACCGGATTATCATCATCGTGGTTCATCTTGGGCAGTATCTGGCGGGTTTGCCCATAGGCCCATAGATGTCCATAGTTGGACGGGTGGAAACCACAAAACCCTGACACCGAGGCTGATTCTAGCCAACCAATCCCGGACCTTTGCTCCAACAGAGGGCAGGAGCCTGGAACCGGGAAAATCTTGTGGAGGAGAAAATAACGTGGCTATGAAAAATGGCCCATGTATAGATGATTTACCTAAGAAAGGGGATTTTCAACAGCTATGTTACTATCTTAGTTCATCAGAGGGTAATCGTTGTTTCCTATTTCAAATGATTCTCGGAGCCATCCATTGATTTTGCTTCCCTGCAACTCAAGTGCAGGAAGGGAAAGAATCGGCAGATCACAGCAGAGGCGGCTGAAGTGATGCTCGCGAGCACCTGGGAGACAGCTACAGATGGAGACTTTCTGATAGTTTCCGGACATTTTGAAAGGGGCAATCCCTTCCTAATAGTATTTCATACACTTTCATACGCCCTTGAAATGCTGGTTTAGTATAATTTATATAAGACAATGCACTATTACACTTATATATATACATATATATTTATTATTATATAATATATATAAAAAATAATATCGTACTATATTATATTTTATTGTATTATATTATATTGTATGATATTATATGATACTATATTATATTATATGATAATATATTGTATTATATTATATTATATATTATATTATATTATATTGTATTATATTGTATATTATATTGTATTATATTGTATATTATATTATATCTTATTATGTTATATTGTATTATATTATATTATATTTTATTATATTATATTATACCATATTATGTTAAATTATATTATAATTTAATTTATTATATTATATTATTTTTTTTATTATATTTTATTATATTTTATTATAATATATTATATTTTATTTTATGTTTATAATATTATATTATTTTATATTCTATTATTTTTTTATTATATTATATTATATTATCTTATATTATATTATATTTTATATTTTTATTTTATTTTATTTTCTGTATATTACATTTTAATATATATTCTTTATATTATATATTTTATATTATATATAATTTTGGATAGGTCCCCTGTTGTGTTGTTCCTCGTTGTTCTTTTTGTCGGGGATGGGTTGATTTGACGAAGGACCCATCAAACGGAAGCCACAAGGAACGGAAAATCAAGATCCATGAATTCATGAATCAACGGTGCTCATGATGGATCTTGATCTACAACCAACGAAAATGGGGTTACTTTGATGTTCTGATGAAAAACATGGGGTTATTTTATGTTATTTTGATGTTCTTTTTCAGACCAACGACCCCCGCCATTATACCTAGGGGTGCCTAGGTTTGGAAAGCAGTCAGCTGGGGAAAGACGCAGTCCAAGTTTTGGATGTGTTCCTTTTGCACCCAACTACCAAGCAACTAGGGGTGGTGACAAGCCAAGGCCTTTTGGGGCAGATGCCCCATGAGATGAATGTGAGCCAGTGGCGTGGCACTTGTATCCGTTGGCCAAGTTTTCTACGGGGAAAACATGTTAAGAGACTTGGGAGATCTTAACCCGGCTCTCTTAACATAAATATATGTCCCAAGGAAAAGCCTTATTTATGGAATCATAAGTTTATATTTATAGGATAGTTATAGTTCATATTTATAGGATCTTAATCCAGCCAAACTGTGTTTGTGTTTCTTTCTCTCGAAATCTTTGATTCGTGCTGTCATGCTTCCCTGTGTCCGAGAAGATGAACCAGGATTGATTTGCTATCCTTCTACTCCACAGTATCCTAGGTGTCATCTCATATTCTCTCATATTATATTCCCTGATATTGTCCCATGCTGTCCCATACTAAGATATACTTAAGTATCCAGTATTAGTACATAAAAATCGCTCCTAAGTGATTGTGTATGTTAGGAATGACTTGAAATCCCAGTGCCCCAGGTTTGAAAAGCTGCCACGTCAACAGCGGACAGCGACACTGAGTCTCGTCAAGGACTTCAACAAGGCAACTGATAGTGTTAGTTGGCTGGTTGACAAAGAGCATATCATGAAGAGAAGCCCTACACATGTGCGACCCTTTGCCCTATGCAGCCTATGCATGTATTATGTTCATTTATGTTCTGGAAATATGAGATAATCATGTCATGTGTGCTCTTTGATGTGTGCACGATTCAAATGTCAACTTGAATGTGCTTCAATTGAATACGTGCGATACTAGCCAATATGATATTACCTAGACCTGACTATATGGGATGCATTGACTCTTAATATCGAACCTTTGGTGCAGTATCCTAAGTGACCCTTCCAAGTTCTCTATGTGACCGTTTTTACTGTTTCGATGGGGTACTTTGGAAGCGACTCTAAACAGACCCACGATATCAAAACAAAAACAGGAACCAATGTTACTTTCAAGAATTTGATGTATAAAATAAAATAAAATAATATAATATAATACAGAATTTATAATATATAATTTATATTATATATATATGCACATACATTCATTTGTAAAACAGAATCTAGCCATGCCAAGCCAAATCAGCTTCACAGGAAGATAATATGATTATAGCGATGGTTTCAGTGCAAGATGATTTGATAGAGACAACACAAAATATAAACAAACATTAATTAAAGTGATATTTCGGGAAGCTGGATTCATTGGTTTTTGTCCGCTTGACAAGGTCATGTATGTACACAAATCATCACAAATTGGAAGAAGCCACGATGCATCCTTAGTTTACATGCTGAAAAACGACGAGTCCACTCATAGCCCCTACTAAGATGGTTTCTTCCATTGCCATCATTCTGCTTGTGCCAGGTCAGAGTGTCCGTTCCAAAGCGCAGCCGCTGGGTTTTGCGCCTTTCGACCAATGGCCCCAATGGCCCCAAAGCTGGAAGTGATGCTGCGTGATTCTCAAGGTGTTTTCTTGATTTCTGCAGATTAGTACGCCACCGGCTACTGGTAACATTTAAATTTATTATTTATTTTTTTTTGCGGTATACCTTCCCATGTGCACATGATGTTTCCATTAAAACACATCATTAATTAATGCTCAATTTGCAGGGGATCTAACATTGCCATGTTTGATTACAGGAGGGTATTCCTTTTTTTTGGTGGTTGGTTCTCTTTTTGGGCGTCCCAGGATGATGATTTTGTTGTCACTTTCTGTTACGACTTGGGGCATCTTGGGGCACTGCCTGGACTTTGACTTTGGCACAGTTACATAAGAACCCACTGAAGGCGAGCTAGGTTCAGTTTGGCAACCTTCGGCCATTTGGACAGAACCCTTACGGATATGTCACGGTAGCTCAATGAAATGCTATTGAAGTAGCTGAATAGCGCACTATGCATCTTCCATCATCTACTCATATCTGCTCTTGGCAAAGGTTCAGTAAAAATTGATTTGAGAAGCATGCGTCATCACACAAGCGTCGCTGGCTGCCGCGGAATACCACTATGCGCGCGGCATGCAACAGATGGTGACTTGCGAAGGTGTGGTGAAGTATCACTCTTCCACAACAATCCTTGAAACAACAGAAATCTCAGTTTTATTTTTGCCTATTCCCAGAATTCGCTGAAGCGAGCATTTAAAGGTTGCAGCCAGCTCTTTGGGCGTAAAAACAATGGTTTCGTGTAAATATTAATGTTCCCTTTAGCGATCCATTTTCTTATATGTGACTCTTCTCCAAAAATGATCCCAATGATTCTCGTTTCCCCACTGGGTTGTTACCCACCTGCCAGGTGAGGGTGTCTTGAGTCTTGATTTTATCGTGCCACTCCTCCTTCCTTCCTTCCTTCCTTCCTTTTGCGACTACTCCTGCTCCGCCTGACGGCAGCCTTGTCTTTCCGAGCCATGCGGCGAGCTCCGGATGCTGTGGGGCACGCCTGGGCCCGAATGCCATACAGAATGTCAATAGATGCCAGATAGAATGCGGGATAAAATGTCAGAAAGAATGTTAAATAGAATGTCGGAATAGATGCTAGATAGAATGCCTGAAGAGAATGTCAGAAAGAAGGTTGGATAGAATTCCAGAAATGTCAGAAAGAAGGTTGGATAGAATTCCAGAAAGAATGACAAAAAAAATGTCAGAATGGATGCCAGAAATCAATAATGTTAAAATAATGTGTCACGGTGGGGAACGCTCGAGGGAAAGTATGTCTTTCAACCAACACCAGACAGCTCAAGTCACCATCAGATTCCCTGACCAAGGGCGGGCATATTTTCCATGGGGGCATGGCAACTGGAAATGCTGAACCTGGCTTTGCTGAGCCGGTGATTTGTATCTCCCCAATGGGAATTGTTACCATTTGGGGCTATAGGGGTTATTTTTGTTTTTTGGGATCCATGTTATGTTTTTTTTTTGTTTCAATCCTTGGGCCTTTGGGCCTGTGGGTTCAAAAGCTGATCAGATACTGTGGATGTGATGCCAACCAGTAGCAACTGGAAAGTTCATAGCCTTCATGGAGAGTCTGCTACTGATCTTGGAGGAACTCCTTGAACAAAGAGCATACAAAGAGCTATGGCCGGCATGGGCCACATGATTAAGACATTGAATATACATAGTTACATATATGTTATTTGTAATAGTTTATATGTCGAAATTGGATTAGAATCGGATAGACTTACTAGTTCTATAGTATAACACAATATAACGAAAACCACTTTGGGGATTCAAATTGACCTGCAATTGTTGGCCCACAATCAACTCCAAAAGCTAGTTGATGACTGGGTGGTCCACACTGCCCAACAGGTGCTGTGGTTTCAGCCGGCACGTTTGAAAAAGTTGGACACATGACCCATCTTTGCGCGGTGGCTTCACATGTGAATTGGGATGAAGATCACACATCCACAATGTCTCAAGAAAGGCATCCATCGTACAAACCATGTCAAATTGGAGGTTTACCCGGTTACCCTTCCGGTAACTAATTAGTCATGGCAAAATATGGCAAAGGACAATCCACCATTCCCAGATGTTTTTTCATAAACACCTCCATTTATAGGGCATTTTCAATTGCAGTGTTTGATTTGAATGTTGATTTGCCCCTTTTGACTCGTCGATAATGAAAGCACGATAACAATGCCCCTGCAAGATAAGATGATTATGCTCCTTGACATCAATCCAAAACAATCAAAGATCCAACAGCAAAGCACAAATAAGCCAACCAATTCCCTCAGAAATCAACTTTCACATTCAACTTGGCCCATCAGGTTGCCGTGAGAGTGAGTTGCTTTGAGTCTGCGGATGTTGTTTTCTCATGTTTTATCTAAATTGGTGATGTTTGCTGGGTATAACCCTTAGAATGATGAACCATGGTTACACCATGTTACACCCAATTGCCTTGCTCATTTTGGGCAGCTTGGATGAGTTGAAGACACATTCACCAGCGGAATTGCGGAATGGGCGTTTCACCCTCGGCACGGCCAAGATAGCGGAAGCAGGGACATGGAAAGGAGAGTGTGTTGGCCATGTGGTTTTTAAACCAGCATTCAACTGTGCCTATAGATCCCCTGGGTATCAATATATCAACATGCTGCCCATTTGGCTTCGTTTTGTGGTCCTACGAGGTCCAAACAATTGTCCTTTTGACAGGATTTCGACATTTGGTTCTACATAGCCGGGAGGTCTATTGCCATACGTTGCATGGATGCTGGAAGGTTTGAACCTGTTCTTGTTTCATGCTGAAACACCTATATACCTAATTACTGGATGATAGCTGAAATTGGTGCACATCTAAGTTTCTAAAGATTCTAAAGGCGTTAATTACACACGACCTACGCACCAAGCACTTGGATGCCAAGTTGTCGAAAGCTAATCCCACGGGATAGGAAGGGGCCAGAACTCACTTCGGCAATTCCTTTGCAATGCGCCATGCTTTCCTCTTCAGCCAATCAGATAATCAGATCGTATACCACGGATTCCTCTGTAGGCCTTCCCTTCTAACGAAGCTAACCACGGGTAATCTCACTTCCTGCTAAGGCGCTCACCACGAGGTTGGGGATGTGTCACCTTGGGAGTTGGATAGTTTTTTTAATTATATACCCTCTGGTAAACTAACGTAACTATGGAAAATCACATTTTTTAAGGGGTAAATCCACTATAAATGACAATTTTCAATAGCTATGTTAGTTTACCAGAGGGTAACTTTTAACATCCAAATGGTAATCACAGGCGGATCCTTCAAAATTGTGATGCCTATTGGATAGATAGATGGAATACGTATTGAGTTTGACTTGGTTGTTTTGAAGATGAAACGATTCATGTTGATTGTTTTTTTGCGTCCAATAGTTTGGACCTATCATGCATAATACTGCAAGTCAACAGATTTGGTTTTGAGATTGTCAAATTCTGAGTAGGAAACTCATGGGTTCGAATAACGCTCAAGAAGAAGAGGGGCTAGCAGCACAGCTGGCAACAAATTCAACACCTACTTGAGAATGCAGTAGGTTGACGGGTATGGCGATGGTTATACTGTAACTCACACAATTTTGAATATAACCCCTCTAGTACTCTATATCCACTTATATTTGGAACTGCACCCCCAAGTATGTCTCAGGACAGTTCTAAACTGAATGGTTTGTACAGCCCAGCTCAGTCTACACTTGCAGGGTCGTTTTGCTCGTGTAGATTCAAAGATGACCGGAGAAATCCACCACGGAACGCCCACTGCGACTGAAATAAAGAGAGACATGTTTTCCCATCAGACAGGACTTGATTGAATCAATATACCCATGACGGATCCATGGTGCTGCTATATATGGTGTGCCATGGATCCCATCAATATACCCCCTTTATGTTAGCATATATACCAGCACCATGGATCCGTCATGGGATCTAACGTAGCTATAGAAAATCACCATTATTAATGGGTAAATCCACTATAAATGGCCATTTTCAATAGCTATGTTAGTCATTACCAGAGGGTATATCAGCTGATTTGAAAACCTGCCGCGAATCACAGTTACGCCATGGTAACTCCAAGATGGACTGACCTTCTGCCAGGTCAGTCCTGGGGACAGTGAGGAGAGTGAGACGGAGGTATGGGGTGTGTGTAGTGTGATTGGATGGCGCCAAGGTCAACCCTGAAAGGGGCAACTTTCATGGGATTTCAAGCGTAAAAACTTGGATTGAATCTGATTTCACAGGGATTTCCAGCTGGTTTTGTCTGAAAATGGATGAAAATGGGGGATATATCCTACAACATGGCATTGTTTTGATGAAGATGATGATCAACCATCAACCAAGATGGAATTTTGGGCGCATGATTTTCAACCCAAAATGAAGGAAGGCAGACTCAGATTTCATGACTTTTCGCAGCCAGATGGACATAGTTCAGGAGCTGTCACCAGCATTTTCATTGGTAGGTGACTAGCCCAGAGAGCAAACGTAAACCTACGCGACGCGGTGGACGGAGAGCAAGGCCTTCGGAGGGGAGAGCTGGGCCAAAGGGGGTAGACCCAGTGTCTAGTGGTTTTTCGCAATGTGTCTAAGAATGGGGGATACCAGCCCAAAACATCCCAAAACGCAAATTTTAATTTGGACATTGACCTACACCATGGGATTAAAAAATTCCACATTTTGAGACATGAGACCAAACGTGACTGGAAAATCCCCTAAATGGCAGTTTAAATGAGAAAATCAGTTGTAAATCGATGTACTGGAAATGGTGAATTTGGATTGCTACGTTTGATTACCTGATTACCTGAGGGTAATTTACTTCTGTTCCCTCTCGGTCCGAGAACATGTTTGCCTCCAATTCGCTTGATTTCGTTTGGGATCGCTTGAAACCATCAGCCAGTCCGTTGTTGTGTGGAGCACATGTTTTCCCTGTGCAGCATGATCTGTGTTTGCAAGCTGTTGAGTTGGTGGAGCAGGAATCCCTGGTCAAACATGGCATCTGATGGCATTTGTTTCTCTACAGTTTTACGTGTATGGGGCAGCTTATACAAGATCTAAAGAACTTGTTTGTGTATAATTGTGATTAATTGTGTATATACAGAGGTTTGGCCATGGCTATTCCCTGATCAGCCCATTTGCCCAGGCATCGCAAGATGGCAGCACTAGCGAGGTGGGATGTCAGGGGTTTCATGGGTGGGCCTAGATTTAAGGCTGAAGGACGTGTAAATATGTTGGCCAGCATCTACTTGACAAAATGCTATTGTTTTTGGACGGGTTAGAGCCTGGCAAGACCGAGGCTCTGATCCGGTATGTCTATGTTGTCTATGTGTGTCCCGTATGTATGTCCCGATGTTGCCATATTATTTTTTGTCCATGTTTTTTTCTCTCCCATGTTTGTTGATTGTTGGCCACTCATTTCAGCCATCATTCCAAGATATTCCAAGGGCACCCACTACGAAAATGAATCCATCGCAGCTTGACATTTCAGGCAGCAAGCGGCTGCAGAAGCGGCCGAGGAGGCCGCGATTGAGGAATGCGGAGGAATGTGGGTCAATACCTCAAGTAGAAACAGTATATGTCCCAAGCCCCAAATGTGTTTTTTTAGGTACTTTATTTTATATAGCTATGGAACATCGCCATTTGCAACTGGATCTAAGAGGTAAACATCGTCTATATATTATATTATATATAAATTGACCATGTTGCATAGCTGCCATAGCTATGTTAAATTATACATCAAATTGCCATAAATGACCAAAGGTTGAAATATGTTGAGATCAGGTCTTTTTTCCTAAAAGTTTATGAGCATGAGTAGGTGTGTGGTTAGAGTACCAAATCTTACTATTCGGGGATTCGAAAAATATGGAAAAAACATATCCCAAACAGGTTTGAATTGCTGCATTTACCACATTAGGACTGGGTTTTGGATCATATTTACTGGGGCTTTAGGTTGGGTGAACAAGATTGTTTGAGGGTTTTACCACATGATGAGAGTGTAGCCTCTCAGTATCGCCAAGCAACGACAGAGGTCGAGATGGATTTGCCACATGCAGGCGGATTCGGGTGGATCTGAAACAGATCATTTTTTTATCTTATCATACCACAAAAGAAGTGATCTTAACCACATCACCCATAGGATCCATGTATATATATATATGCTAACATTGGGGGTATATTGATAGTAAATCTTGCCATATATAGCAGCACCATGGATCCTATGGGTCATGAAGCTGAATTCAACCAACGTGGACTTCACCAGCAAACATGCTGGCTTTGCAATCCCACAGTTGGCTAGTGTAATCGAACAATAGGGCTTCATTCGCCCCTCTTTATACTTGCCCAGAACTAGCCATAACTTGTGTAACCCTCCAGTCAGAACAACCTATGTTCCTGGCTGTTCACCGATGGAAACTCATCAATGTTCCTTCCGTTTTTATGCAGCTGTGCTGCCTATGAGTGCATAATAGTGGAATGTAGAAAAACACCGACATGATCACTGCACTTCCTTAGGGGTGAGTGGCCATGGAAACCCAAGCAGGTTGAACAACCCCAGTTGTAACATGTTCTGACACAAATCACCAGTAAACATGGCTGAGGAACCCCAGAAAGCCATTATTACAAAGTTTTCTGGGTCATTTTCTACCATATTGGTATTATAAACTATACTTTTTTCCCAACAAACACTATACTCCAAAAGTTTGTTGATTTGCACCTCAGCCCTTTTTTTCCAGGTGAATCTCCCCATGTTGGTTGGTGAATTTCCCCAACTTTTCCGCTACTCTGAGATCCACACGCCGCCCCGCGCGCCTATTCGCCTGCAGAGGTCGAGAGGGTTGGGGAGGGGTGAACTGATCCGCAGGGATATGTGGGAACTTGACCGAAGTTATTGGCTTTTTTCCCTCAATATTGAAGATCATTTTAGATTGAAGTGTAGCTGATTTTTTGCCATGACCTTAGTAGGTTATTGTTCATGGCTAAATCTTGCTGAATCAACAAACATTGGGATCTAAGAACGGAAAAAAGACGATTAACCAACAAATAATGGCTGCGATATGAATTGACTTTACACCATTTGGCAATCAAACAAGGCAATGGAACATGTTCCATTACAATTTATCGATGAGTTTCCCATTTTAAATGCACATGTATGGGGGTTTCCCAGCCATGTTTGATTACCGGAACGTAAAGGTTTGTCAAATGCCTTTGTTTAGAGGTATGTGGCAGTCTAAATGGGGATGTCATAGGATTTGAGAGTGATATCAGTATATATCAGTGATATCACTGGGTGGATCTGGGTGGTATACTGGCACATTATCAGTCCAACAATCCATCAATGAGATATTTGGGTTGGTCATACTTTCTCCCCAGCTGGGGATCAACAACTGCATTTTTTGGGATCACGTGGATCTGCTGTCGACAACGCCCAAAAAAGCCGCAGCTGCAGGTCAAACCCCGCTCGACATCCTCACCTTCGGGAGGCACCTAGCTATGGAAAATCACCATGTTAGGTAAATAATCATAGATCATCTATAAATAACCATGCTGATTATGATGATTTACCATGTGGTTATTTAACATAGCCATGGAAAATCACCATGTTTAATAGGTAAACCATCTATAAATGAGTCATTTTCCATGGCTATGTTAAATAACCAGAGGCTAATCTTGGAAGTCACCTATCCAATGCTTTGGATCTTGGACCGAAGCATCCTGTCGGGGATTGCGCCTGGTACATCGCTGAGGTTCAACGGCGATCCCGGCACCGTCAGGTGTGAGGCTGTCCTCGGAGGCCAGAGTCCACAAAATTTCCAAGCTATGACAAGTGGCAGAATGATAGTTATGGGGAAAATGGTGGAAAATCGGTTACATAAGCGGAATTTCATGTGTTTTTCCGCTGAAGTATTGACGTAGTTTGGCAACTTGCACGGTAGGTGTGGTGGTTTCCTAGTGCGGCAAACCCAATAATGACATCCAATTGTTTGATGGTGAACCATTTCTAGCTAACCATTTCCAAAAGACATGTTTGATGGGCCCAGGCGGCTCAAGTCTGGTGTCACATATGGCAGGATGGTGCGCAGCTGATTGGTCGGATGGTGCTGATTCAGGGCTTGGTACGATCTCCGGAGTTCAATGGTCAGCTGGGGCCTTAGTTTGAAATTGGAGTCCAAGGTGCTAAGATTGCTAAGAAGTGTTGCTTCAGCCGCTGTTGATATATGTTTTTTTTTTTTCTCAGAATGCTCTCAGGTGATCTTACCATATCTTACCTCTCTGAATGTAGGACTTATTACAGCAATAGGATGATGGTTGGGATGGTTGGGAACGGGAAAATCATGTTGAAATGGATCGGATGGATGATTTTCCATGGGGTAGGCTGCCATACCATGAGAAACCGATGTTGATCATCCATATGGCCATATGGCATCACGTGGCTCGGGGAGGTGCCAAATGGCCAGTCAATCTGTGGCTCCAACTTTTGACTCACCTATTTTTGAAATCTTGTGCTGTTTTCATATGCCATTTCCAGTGATAAATTCCCATAGTCAAATTCCCAATATATCTTTCTCAGATTTGTTAAACATATATATTTCCCCAAGATTTCCCATGATTTTCCCAAGATTTACCATGCAATTCCTCGTGTTCCACGGAGAAAAAAAAAGCAGATTCCACCGCTGAAACACCGCCATTTCCGCAGGTGGGGCCATGTGGAGTCTTATGACCCGCAGATGCAGCGCTTCATGGTGAGCGTGGTGCGCGGTTGCTGAAGGGATGGGATTCTGGTTGGTGGTTTGGAACCATTGGTTAACTATGGTTTATATGGTAGATATAACTATAATTAATGGGATTTATTAAATGGTTTATAAACCAACAAACACTGGTTGGTGGTTTGGAACATGTTTTTGATTTTTCCATATATTGGGAATGTCATCATCCCAACTGACGAACTCATATTTTTCAGAAGGGGTTGAAACATATATTGGGAACTTCATCATCCCAAGTGACGAGCTCATATTTTTCAGAGGGGTAGGTCAACCACCAACCAGGATTTAGTATTTAATGATGGTTTAAGCATCAACACATGGGGGATTTCATGGGATTTGAGAGGGGATGTAACTGGAATGATGATCTAGGAATGGTTGGGATATGTTAGGATTAGGGGGCATAGAGGTCCTTTTTCCACTGGTTGGTGGATGAAGAGAGGGTTTCCCCTTTGAACAACCAATAGGTAGATGATAATAAACAATATACCAAAGCGGTCCCTCTATTTCTTCGAAGAGGACAATGTTTTGGGGTAGCTATCCCAAAACGGCGAAACTTTTCGAGGGAAGGGCCGATTTGCGCGAAGTCAGGAGGCGAAACTCTTCGGGTTGGTGAATGATCATAAGTTAGCCAGATTCCTCCATTGCGATCTATTGATGCCCAAAAGATAGCCCAACATGTCTTGTGGTTGGAAGCTGGACATGTTAGCCGAATGGGGTGCAAAACCAACCACAACTTGGATATAATGAGGGGCCCACAACAGTAAGGTGTCGCATTTTTTTGTGTTTTATGACTGTATTTCTGTGTGTACTCATATATGCTTGATGTTTCATAGTAAACCCAAATGGTGGATAGTTGGGGTGACATTTCTTAAGGTCAAGATCAATTCACACAAATTCTGGCGCAGATGCCACATTTGTTTCCAAGTGCTAAAGCTACAGCTGAAGGGAATGTCAATCCCGAATTAGTACGATGTTTCAGTGGTGAGTGGTCCCCCAAAGAGTGATCAATTGATATACTGGTTGGTGGTTTCAAACATGTTTTTTCCATAATAATTACTGTATATGGGATGTCATCCTTCCCATTGACTCATATTTTTCAAGATGGTTGTTGCACCACCAACCAGATTCAAATTGGTACCTCGCTCTATTAACAAACCGGCGGTGTATTAATCCTTAACATATCTTATATAACATTCCCAAACTTTTGAGTTGTCTTCAAGATAGGCAAGTTGGGGTTGTTCACCCATCGTTTTTTTTTTTTTTGCAAGTCGTTCCAGGATGGGATGGGATGCATAATAGATAATTACCACCATTTTTACCAGGTTTCCAACTTCAACATTGCATCCAAGTATAATGAAGCAACCATTAAACTATATAGTTCTTCAGCTACAGCAACCAGGTGTCCCAACATAACCTATGCTGAACAACTAGAGTTTATGTCTAACATAGGTGTCCGTTTTCAGGTGTATGACATGTTCTATCTATTTTTGGTGTTGCTATACCCTCTGGTTCGCTAACATAGCTATGAAAAATCACCATTTTTTATGGGTAAATCCACTATTTCTATGGCCATTTTCAATAGCAAACTGTTAGTTTACCAGAGGGTAACATTTAACACGTTGAAGCCACCGGGAGGTACTCCCAACACAGCTTCCCGGCGAAACTCCGCTCTATGCGAAGCTCAGGAGATGGGGCTTGGTTGGTTGGAGCTGCTAAGGGATTCAGATGGGATTCGACCATCTGGTTATTTAACATAGCCATGGTATAGATGGCCCATAGAAATAGATGGTTTACCTATTAATAGCATGGTGATTTTCCATGGCTATGTTAGTCATAACCAGAGGGTAAATGGAACTCTATGGGGGTTTGATGGGGTTTAGAAGAGATACCCTCTGGTCAACTAACATAATAGCTATTGAACATGGCCATAGAAATAGTGAGTTTTCCCATTACACAATGGTGATTTTCCACAATTAACTATGTTAGTTTACCGGAGGGTATTCGCAGTTTTGTTGCATGATTTTTCCAAGGGCTATAGGATATCGGTGTGTCTGAAAATGTGGTATACGATCAATCATGGTTTCAATCAGGAAAATAGCTCATATGGGGCTAGATGTTCTTGCTTTGGGATGCTTTAAACAAGATACACTATTGTATGACAATTTTCGCCAGATTTTGCAAGAAGATTCCCAACCTACCCCGCAGATATTGCCCAACCCCAGGCGAGATAATTTGATCGTACCTCGTTTTGGGCTCAGTGGCTGCAGCATGAAACTGGATCCCATACTGGCATCGGTCAATCCGACCCACTGATTGACATATCAAAAAGTCATTCCAGGTGTTATACATGTTATCGAAAGCGTGCTGGATATATATATATAATATATATTATATAACATTATATAACTAAAAATGAATAAACATGATGAGAAATCCGAAGACAATTGTTTCTAGTTGATTAAAACCAATGTTTTGGTTGTTTATGGTGTTCTTGCCGGTTTTTCAACAAATCCAGTTTATAGCTCACAGACAGAAACCGCCATAAACCAATCCATTTGATGAAAACTCGGCTTTTCCACTGTGTTCCATGATTTTTCCATGTTTTTTTCCATGGTTTTTCCATGGTTTTCCATGTGATTCAAGGTCGCATCAAGTGGCACCAAGACCAAGGTCAAGAGATGCAGCCCCCTTTGGGGAGCCCCGTGCCACACCCGGGTTGCGTTTTGAACATCGCGACGGGACGACACGGGCAGAAATGATAGACATGGGCAGAGTGATAATTTGACACTTCTTTAGCCATATTTTTTTACCATGTTTCACCATATGTTTATAACATAGTTGCTTATATATTTCACTATGTTGTAGTGCGTCACCTGATGAATCAACGAGATTTGAAATGGGATTGTCATTCCGAAGAATCTGTTGAAGAGCATGAAACAGGCGGACAAGGCTTCTATCACTCCAAAGAACCACGCATAGAGATGAATGTAAGAGCATATATGAAGAGATATGAAGTATTAACGTGCAATGCTGCCACTTTGGAAAACAGTCACCTTTCCGGAGTTCTTCAGATTTTCCGTTTCGCAGCAGTTGGCTCCATCACACCGACCTGGACCTTTAAAGGGCACGGCGATATCCTCAAGATGGACGGAATCGAAGAAAAGGTCCACGATGTTCTGAAGCCACTGGAGGGTCACTTGCGACCGGATCCAAGGGACCAGTGCTGGTTTTTCGATGGGGATAGAACTGCCACTATAGCACAGCCATTTAGAATCCTTAGATACCAGAAAAATAGCGTTAGAATCGTCAGAAAAATATGACGACATGGAACTATATGGAGAATTGGGAATCAAAGCAACTAAGAAATGGGGGATGGTAGTAAGGCAGCAATCGGGCTGTTGATTGGCAGATCCCCCTTGAGACAAACCTTTACTTGGAATCCAAACTGTTGAACTCATTGCTACGAGTGGGTGCTGGACCGAAACCCAGCCGAGGTTTGAACGTGCACTCATGCGACACCAGCGGGATTGTCATGAGACTTGCCGAAACAGTCTCCAGCTTCCCACCACGAAGCAACAGAAAACCATCAAAGAATACCTGTTGAATACCTATATGGGCAAATTACTATCCACAATCCGAAGGGATTCGTTATCACTGGTTTATAAGGTGTAGATCTGGAGCTAGGGGGCATGAGCATGCATGAGCCAAGGGTCCATTTCTGATGAATGATGTCTTCCCCGCCAGATTCCAGCAAATCAGCAGGTAACCAAATTTCAAGAGTGAGAATGGAGTGTCCGGTTCGTTCTTGGTCTACTCACCTCGTGCATTTGATTTTTGTGTGCTTCTTGTACGAGTAGGGTAGTTTGGTCCATTTTCTGCGTTCTCATGGCTTTCCCGGTTTATTGGAGGCTGAATTTGGAAAGATAGTTTTTCACCCCATCGGCCCCTGGATGCCGCTGGCAGAGAACGTCAGCCAGTGTGATCTAAGGGTTTCGATTCTATGCCTGCTGTGTCTGGCCGTGTGCTTTTTTGGCTACCGCATCTACAGGCATCCTACCATTTGCAGAGCACTTTTTCATCATTTTTTCTTCTGTTTCAGTGCTTGAACTTATGTCTCTTGACTTTGGGATCTTCAAAGGTGCATTTAGGTCCGCAGATTTTTCAGACAGTTAGCTCTAACCCCCCCAACAAAATGGGTGGGCCATGGGCAACTGGACCTTCCCATGGACCTTCCCATCGTCCGGTCGTCGGAAGGTTCGCCTTCGGCGTCTTCGCCTTCCTGGTGGGCTTCGGCCTCCAGGCAGCCCTCGGCTCGGCTTGGATCAGACAGAGCGAGGGCCACGGCATCACCGAGAAGGCACCGAAAAAACCGAAACGGGGCGGCGACCGGGGGTCCGGTGCTTGGGGGAGGTATAGGGAGAAACATGGAGAAACAGTATACCGAATTATACTGGTTGGTGATTTGGAACATTTTTTTATTTTTCCAGATATTGGGAATAATAATCCCAACTGATCCCAAGTGACTAATATTTTTTCAGAGGGGTTGAAACCACCAACCAGTATATCTACAATGGGAAAAACGTGGGACAAATGTGGGAAAGTGCAGGGATTTCATAATATGATATTCTATGATGGTAGATGAGAATGTGCAAACCACTGCTTCTAAGCGGTCCATTGGAAAGTGGAACATTTGAGTCGATATTTATCAGGCTTATCCGCTTAGCGACTACCTTGGCAACTTGACAATCACTATTGCGCTTGTTGCTAAGCGTTGCACTACCACTGACAAATCCAAAGCTATGATTCACCCCCGTCACGATTCAGAAAAGGGATCAGACTATACCCCCAAACAGTTTAATCTTACACTGAAATAGTCTGAACCTGGTTGGTGGTTTCAAACATTTTTTATTTTCCATAATATATAGGAGAATCATCCCATTTGACTAATATTTTCAGAGGGGTAGGTATACCAGCAACCAGGAAATAGTCTGAACTTTAAATCGAACAATAAGTTCAACATTACCCTCTGGTAAATTCACATAGACCCTGAAAATGACCAATTTATAGTGGAAACTAGTCTTCCAACCCCTATCTGGCAGGGTCTATGTTAATTTACCAAAGGGTAATGTTGAAATAAATGAACACCAAATGGAACCCTGTTCTGCATCTCTGTCACCGGCGCCGATAGCCCAGTCAACTGGAGGTGATTGTGGTGGTCTGTGCCATCCTATGGGGAACTCTTTTCCTGGTACTTGCACGAAGATGCTCGGATTGCGATTGGAATGCGATTGGAGTCTGAGTATTGATTGAAACTATGATGCTATGTATAAATATATATATATATATATGATACATTATGATACTATGTATTATGTATACTATATATGTATACTATATATATACTATATATATATATACTATATATATACTATATATATACACTATATATATACTATCTATATAAATATATACTATATATATATACTATATATATACTATATATATACTATATATATACTGTATACACTTGTATTTTCCTCCCAATGGTTTCAAGCAAAACATGTGACACCAATTCATTCCAACAATTGCATGCAGCATGGATTTTGAATGCCTCGCGGCACCTACTGAATTCCCAAACAACAAAGTCTTTGAATGCCTCCGGGCAACAAACAAATTGTATTATTGCAGTGTTTTCATGCCTCAGGGGCAGCCATTGTATTTTACCATTGCATGATTTCGCACGGATATTGAAATTGCCTCAGGGCACCCATGGAATCTTTGGATTTTGAATGCCTCAGGGCACACATGGAATTCTTAAGCTGCGCGTTTTTTGTGCCTCAGGGCAGCCATTGAATTGCAAGATGGCATGACATGCCGCATGCTTTTTGAACCGAGCATCCAAATTTCAATGTTGTGCCATGTTTTTGACTGCCTTATTTTGGCGCCCATGGAATTTCCAGCTTGCCTCGGAACATCTTTAATTTTGAATTTCGCATGACGACTTGAACTGCCTTTGAATGCCCAGCGCACCCATAGTGCCTCACAGCACTCATGTCAAGACTCCATGATTTCCCATGGTTTTTGAAAGCTTCGGGCCGAATTCCAAACTTGCATTGGTCTTGGCCAACTATAGCAGCTTCACGACTCAGCACTAACTATATTTATAGATTACTAATATTACTATACATCATGGTTAGTGTATGCTGTAGAATATCATCCGAGAAATGATTTCTTTTCAGATTTGTACTTGTTTAAAATAGATACCCTCTGGTTTTTTTAACATAGCCATGGTATAGATGGCCCATAGAAATAGATGGTTTACCTATTAATAGCATGGTGGATCTGTCCATGGCTATGTGAGTCATAACCAGATGGTATTTGATTATTCTCATAGGATCCATGTATGCTATATATGATAACATTTACCATCAATATACCCCCAATGTTAGCATATATACCAGCACCATGGATCCGTCATGGGTAATGATTGCACATTTACCATCGAGATGCTGTGAGTTTGATCCTGGATGTTCGTAGCCCAGGATACTATGAACGCATTCAGAAGATCCTGGGCTACGTTGCACCTGGGCGGATCATAATCCGATAATCCGACGAAAACGCGGCCGTTAGACTCGCTATGTCTAGATGAAAAAATTGGTTGAATCATGAAATTCCATTTGATGAAATATGGATTTGTATGGATTGGGCAAGTCTTTTTTAAACATACTTATTTATCCAAAGTGTTGTTCTTGAATGTTCTTAAACTTCCCACGGTTTTTGAGAATACACCTCCCAACCATTTCCAGGTGGGCGTTATTTTGGGGCTGGTGCTCACCGCCGTGCTCCTGTACCTGCTGCAGAAGCCGGTGGACAACTGGATCGGCTCCAAATATCAGGGCTGGCAGAGCTATGCTGGGATTACCCTGGGGGTTCCCATCGCGCTGTGTCCTGGCGTATGGTACTCAGAGCAGAGTTGAAACGATTTGATTTAGAGTACCATATTATTATAATTACATAATCATAAACTATATTAGATTATATAATAGTACTAAATAACTATATCATAAATAACCGTAATAGTATATTTATTAGTATCACGATTTGACTAATCAGAGTATCATATTATAATCATAATATTATCACACATGATATAGTATAATATGGCATATTCATAATCTCCAAGTCAACCAATTAGTACTGTAGATGTTCCATATGTTCACCCTTTGATACCGCGCAATGACAATCGCAAAGGAACTTTGGAACATGTGTCATGGGAGGGTTGGAGCACCTTTATTAGCCAAGTAAAATTAGTCCCATGTAGAATTAGCCCAGTCAAATATGTTTCTATAGTTGCAGCATGTCACATCCACAAAAAATTGGCACCAAGAAGGTTGCCTAGGTTGCCTTATTCAAGTGAACATGTTGGGATTTTGGTTGATGAAATGCCACTCATTAAAGTATGCATCCCCCAAAAAATAAACTACCTATTCATACTAACTACCTATTCTATGCATTTTTGGACCTATTCTATGTGTATGTTTGGCTTGTTTATATCCCTAAATGTTCATCATATCTACTTCATCAACGTGCTCCCGGCCTGAGGTTGACCGGCTATGGCTGCAGAAATTTCGTCAAGTTCTTGGCCTCTCGGAGCCCCATCCCTGGGGCCGTCAGAAGGGGTAGCAGTCTCAAACTTTTGAACCTGCAGGTTCCAATTTTGAGCTAGTTCGCACTTATAGTCACTTAAGAGTTTTCATGGTTTTCCACTTATTTTCTCAACATTGTTTTCCACCATCTTCTAATATTTCCAGCATTTACACCATTTTCCATGAGTTTCCACCATGTTTTCCTGGCTCTCACGCCATTTTGCCCAGGTCATGTTCATCACCGCCTTCGCCGGCGCCGCGGGTGCCTGGCGCTGGGGCAGCTCATTGATCGAATGCAAAAGTGTGGACTACGAGCCGGTTGACAGGCTCATGGAGCAACTGGGACCGGGGGATCTGGTGGTTTGGGAGGGCTGGATTTCCAGCTAGGACCTTAGGAGATGGCTAGGACGAGATTCCAGGATTTTCCAACTATCCAGTAGTTATATAGTATATATAGATAGATATAAATATATATATATATAGATGTATATGTTGTTTTTATTATAGTGCTTGGCATGGCGGGATTTCCAACTTTTTCCATGTATCCAGTAGTTACTTGTAGGAGATGGCAATACGACAACTGATTGTTTTCACACTCAGGTTCACCTGAGATCAAGTGCAAAAGACGCAACAAATCCAGTAGTTAGGAGGGAGCTCATTTTTTAGAGCTTAGGGGTTAAGATGGTTAAGGACTCGATGTTGCACCCATCATGAGTTGAGTTGAGTTTGTTTTAGATTGTGGCTCTAAAAGCATCCGAAATTTGATGATAGAACTTACGCATGATGTCTGGGTGATTGTTACTGTATGTTGATGTGTATTGAGGATGTAATGGGGGTAATGAGGGGGAATAGAATGCTCAAGACCATTGTTGGGATGGATGGTTGATGAGTTAACCAGCAGAATTGGGGATTTGACCATCAACATACGCAACATTTTATGGTATTTTCACCATTCCAAATGGGGATTTTTACACCATTCCAGTGGGCATCATACTGTCAGGATGGGATGGCATTCCTGGGCTTGCCGATGGGTATGTTTCCAATGTTCTACAGGTATTTTTTGTTGGTTTGCTATGTATGGATAATGGATATACAGGTATTTGATCTATTAATCCAATCTTCCTTTTTTGCTATCAATGGGGATATTTACCAGCCGTATTTTTTAAACAAAGGCGCACATTGCAGGATGTCTAAGATTGGCCATAGGAATAGGTGGGGGATGGTGAAGGGAATGTAAACAACTCGATGCTAAGCCACATATAGGGAACTGCCATGAGGGATAGGTTGGGAAGGATGCGGGTGGGTAGGTGAAAATTGGCAAAGCACTTGGTGAAGTTCTTTTCAATCTAAATGCCTGAAGTAGTCTTCTTTTAGCCGTCTTAGCCATGGCTAGCCATGGCCGAATAATGAAAGAGAAACGTGAGTGAGTCGACTGTTCAAATCCATAAGCCGGATGTAGTTGCTGTGGTTTTTTTGACATGTTTGCCGGGTATGGAAGTAATTTTTGCCATTTGATGTGAATCATAAGTACGAACCACAGGCTACAACTTGTTCCTACGAACAACGCTCTTTTGATCCCCCATAATCTATAGAAATTCCTGCAGATGTTGCAAGTTGGAAATGTTGGAAGTCATGAGCTCCAACAATGGTGTTGGAAAGCCACAACTTCAACATATGGGAACATTGCATAACATTGTCTTGCAATTTGTCATCTCAGGTATTTATCTGTAACCTACAGCTCATGGTTGGTATATATATATATCCTACTTACAAAGACGACTTTCCCAGCATTCCAACTTCACAAGGACTCATGAGAAATGTCCCTGCCCCATAAATATCACGTTCCCAACTTGCCATATATGGAATTTCAGACTCCAGACCATTTTTCCAGCGGTTTCATATGGTTTCCACATCTTTTTCCCATGAAAATGTTCCGATGTTTTCCTACATTTTTTCAGGTGTTTACCCATTATCCTCGGCGTTTTCGGCAGACCTCACCATAGTGTATAGTGATGAGGATGAGGATTAGATAAAACAACTATACAACATGCCACCAACAGAAATGCCTGAAGTAACATGGAAAAGGATTCCACAGTTTTGGCCACGCACAGTTTGGGCCACAGTTCTAAATGGAATGACACTATTCCTATAGAACTAAGGTTATGTTATATATGATAAGTCAATAAAAAAAAATAACTGTTTTTTTTGGGCCATCCACCTAATAGGTACCATATGGTTTCATCTTTGGTTTCCACGTCTTTGTTCCGTTTTTTCCAATGGATCTTCCAGCTTTTGATGGATCTGGGATTTCCCAGGTTTTTCCCATGGAGTTTCTCCATGGATCCATGGGAAGCTCTTTAGATATCATCTATTATGGATATGTGTTTGACATTTGGATATCACCTACTTATTAGATATCTTATTAGATATCTGGGGTATCACCTACATATTATGTATCATGATACCAGTGTTTTCAATATTTAATATGATCCATCACCTAATAATGTAGGATATGTAGGTAAAACTCAATGCCATAAACCATCCCCAAATCACTATTTCTATAGGTGGTATCGTTACCATTCCCAGTCATGGGTGGTTTATGGCATTGCTTTACCCTCATTAGTAATCATTAACCACTAATTATTACCATAATTTACCATCCTTAACTTAACCAACAAATAATATAACCATTACCACTACCATCTATAGTTAGCTTCATCTATAGTTTATTGCCAGAAATAGGTTGTATAAACCATTCCCAGTCATGGGTGGTTTATGGCATTGTTTTACCCACATTGTATAATCTCCATGAATCATTTATTATTAATAATAGTGTTCCATAAGAATCCCCAATGTTAGTGTTCTATAATAATCATTTGGCAAATGACTAATTGGGTAGTATAACCATTAATTATTACCATTACCATTACCATTAATTAACCATCAATTCTTACCATTACCATCACTTATAACAATTACCAGCTATAAAGTTAGCACTTGTTAGCTTCATCTAAAGTTAATTTTTGTTTTACCCACATTATGGTAAGTTTCCATACGTAGTTATATTTATTCCATCGCCTAAGAATTTAGTTTTTTTTTTTAACTATTATGATAATTAACCATCAAATATCAATTATAGGCATTAATTAACCACTAACCGGCACTAACCAATCATTTATAGCTGATTTACCCATTAAAAAATGCCGATGTTTCATAGTTATGTTAGTTCCATCACCTAAGAATACCAATGGATCTTCACCTAAGAATACCATTGGATCACCTAAAATGTAAATTATTGCCATTAATTAATGAAATATAATCAACCATGTATAGTTAATTAACCATTAGCCATTAACCATCAGCCACCATACACTTATAATTTATAGTTCATTAACCATTAACCATCCCCTAATTAACCATATAATTAACCATTAATTATAGCCATTAATTAACCATCAATTAACCACTAGCCATTAATCAACCATATAATGAACCATTAGCCATTAACCAATGATCATCAATTAACCATTAATCATCAACCATTAACCATCAATTCACCAACCTTTAATTATAGCCATTAATTAACCATCAATTAACATTAGACCCTTTCCATTTATAGATTCACCACTAGCCATTAATTAACCATATAATGAACCATTAGCCATTAACCAATGTTGTAGCCATTAACCATTAGCCACCATACACCAACCATATACACCAACCATTTATAGTTAATGAACCATTAATTATAGCCCCTAATTATCCATATAATTCACCACTAGCCATTAATAAACCATATAATTAGACCATTGATCATCAATTCATCAACCATTAACCATCAATTCACCAACCATTAATTAACCAATGGATCTTCCCATGTTTTTGTTCCCCAGCGGCTTTGGTGCTCGAGGAATCGGCTCTTCAACGTGGCCATCTTCGTGGCCCTGGGGCTCCTCGGCCTGGCGGCGCAGTTCTTCTCGCAGCCACGGCGCACAGCGAAGGCCTCGGTGGTGCCTTGGTGAATGGATGGTGAATGGATGTTGATGCTCTTTAGTAATGGTTAGAAGTGCTTAGTAGTGGTTACAATAGTGGTTAATACTGGTTAATAGTGGTTAGTAGTGGTTATAATAGTGGTTAGTAGTGGTTATAATAGTGGTTGGTAGTGGTTATAATAGTGGTTAGTAGTGGTTATAATAGTGGTTGGTAGTGGTTATAATAGTGGTTAGTAGTGGTTATAATAGTGGTTGGTAGTGGTTATAATAGTGGTTAGTAGTGGTTAAAATAGTGGTTAGAAGT